>Ga0209006_10001202_pt1 | contig 23486 bp, 20 predicted proteins | sample JacPin_JW_Ref_O2_FD_188567 | JGI IMG/M metagenome (GOLD analysis project Ga0209006, IMG submission 188567) | Forest soil microbial communities from Algoma, Ontario, Canada - Jack Pine, Ontario site 1_JW_Ref_O2 (SPAdes) (version 2) | ecosystem: Environmental > Terrestrial > Soil > Boreal... | reverse complement strand
GAGCCGGTGCACGATGCCCGGGCGCCGTTCGCCGCCGATTCCCGAAAGGCTGTCGCCACAATGGGCGATCAGGGCATTGACCAAGGTGCCGGTCCAATGGCCGGCGGCCGGATGCACCACCAGCCCCTTCGGCTTGTCGATCACTATAATGTCGTCGTCCTCGTAGACGACGTTGAGCGGGATGGCTTCCGCAGCCGGCTTCGCCGGCGCCGCTTCCGGCACTTCGACCGTGATGGCCTCGGCGGAATTGACCCGATGGCTCGGATCGCGGATCGTGCGGCCGTCGATTGCCACCGCGCCGGCCTCGATCAAAGTTTTCAGCCTGCTGCGCGACAGTTCGGTGATATGAGCAGCCAGCACCCGGTCGAGGCGGCCGCCGGCCTCCTGGTCATCGATGCGGATTTCTTTGTGCGTAGACGTCATTGCGCTAGTCAGGTTGGCGGTAATCAGGCTCGCAGCCATCGGGTTAGCAATCATCAGGTTGGCGATAAACGGGTGCCGGAATGGCCAAATCAGTGACCAAGCTCGCGAAACTACCCGGCGCCCAGCCGCAAGGCGACTGGGATCCGGAAGCCGTGGCCGCTTCTGAAGCGCCGGCCGACCCCACGCTCGCCGGCGTCGCCGCGCGCGTGCGGCTGATGATGCTCATATCGGGATTGACCACGATGATTGCGATTGCCGCGGTGATCGGGGTCATCGGCTATCGCGTTTACCACTCCGGCAGCAGCACCAGTCCGGTCGCCCAAGGTATCGTTAGTGATATCGTCACCTTGCCGAAATCGGCCCGCGTCACAGCCACCGCGGTCGCCGGCGACCACATCGTGGTCACCCTCGACATCGCCGGCGCCACCGAAATCCGCACCTTCGATGCGAAGACCCTGAAAGAAGCCGGCCGCCTCCGCTTCGCCACCGAGCCGTAATCTCCGGCGGCACATCCGCCCCGGCGCAGCGGTGAAGAGAGCAAGCGAAGGAGCGCCGCCGCCTGATCCGCCCCCGCGCAGCGGGGGAGGGGGACCACGCGAAGCGTGGTGGAGGGGGCTGCTGCGGTGCCGATTCGATCACGGCCGCGTCGTCCTCCGCAGATCGCTGCGATCGCATTACGGATTCCGCCCGCGCCGACAAACCCGCCCCCCGAAAACGACGGCACGCTTGCGCCGTTCCGCCAGTGAGGGTATTTCCAAGCCTCACGCTCCCTTCGTCTAGCGGTCTAGGACGCGGCCCTCTCAAGGCTGAAACACCGGTTCGATTCCGGTAGGGAGCGCCAATCGCGCAAGCGTTTTGGAAAAATTCCGCGGCTTTTGGGCCCGGCTTCGCGTCATTCGCCGCCGCGGCGAGACGGTAGTTCTTCCACTAGACCGACGGCTTTGAGCACGTCGGCAATAAGTTCAGCCGGATCATTAGTTGAACCGTCTGCTCCACGAGCAAGCGCCGCGTGGCGACGCCGCTTGGCGTCCGCTCCAGCGTAGATAAAAAAAGGTGTGCGATTCCCCCTACCTCGCAAAGCCCCCAGGAGGGTGTATCCGGCGCGGCGATCGGGAACCCTATTCATGTCGCTGATTATCGCATCAAACTTATTCAGTTCGATCTTCGCTAGCGCCTCGCGCGTGGACACTGCCAAATCGAAGTCAATGTGGTAGGCCTCCATGGACCGGCGCTCGTAGATGTTATTGTTGGGTTTGTCATCCACCCATAAAATCCGCCTTCGGCCTTTCTTGAGTTCGTCTTGAGTTTCCTCGATTTTGATCGAGTCGAAGGCGCTCTCTAACGTGGAGGCACGAGCAACGTGCTCCAATTCAGAACCACGCGTTGCTTCCTTTGGGGGGGTAATCTGAGAAACATCGGGCTTGCGTGACAGAGCTTCCGAGATTTTCTCTGCCAGCTTGATGACTGCGGGTCGTATTTGCGGGTCGTTGGTCGGCAAGTCCGCGTAAGGGAGCCAATCGTATCGTTGCCGTTCGTTTATCTTGGAAGCGAGAACATCGTCTTTGAGCAAATCCGGCTTTTCCAGGAGGGGCGTGGTTACAAAGTATACTGGAAGGATCAAATCGTTTCGCCCGAGCGATTTTTCGTAAGCTATAAACTTTGTCAATTCATCGCGGCACCCTTTGCTTTGGAAATAAAGAGGTGACAGTATCGGTATAAGAAATCTGGCATCGGTGATCGCTTGGTCGAGGCGATTCTGCCAGTTTTGCCCAAGCTCGATTCCCTCCTTGTCTTGAAAGATTTGAAAATTCCGATTGCCGGTTACGACTTGAACGCCGAGTTCCAGCAATCTCCTCAAGGAAGTTATTGCTCCGCTGCGAAACTCGTCGTCAATTCGCGTATAGCTGAGGAAGGCATCCGGATGTCCAGACATTGTGAGTCCCACGTTTCAGCGAACGACTAGCTCGGATCGATCGAAATAGCCGGAGCGACCGTTGTGCGGCCGACAGAAAAGCAGCTGTCGTTGCCATTCGGCGGAAGCTGGATCAGACATCCGCATAACGGTTGCATCGGCAATATATTCGCTTTCAGGTTACCATACGCTTTGGGGAATTGAAACGGAGTGCGGGCGCGCGGCGCAGCGTTATTAAGGCCGTCGCGGCAAGGGAGATTGATATCCGCCCGAGGCAATCGTGCCGCTACTGATATGTCAAAGTTCTTTGAACGCATCTATCTGACACCGCAGGTATCGTACCTATCGAGACGTCGCAAACGCATGATAATTAAGGGACTGAGCGAGTCTCGAAATGTCCGCAAAACCTCCCCAAAGCGAATAAGCAGTCTCGTTAAAAACGGAGAGCCTTCGTGAAATTATCACTTGCTGTCGCCATTCTCGCTCTTTTGGTCGCTCCGGTCTTCGGCCAGCAGCGTAGCGCGCCCCCGAATGCCCCAAAGCCGACAAAGGCTGAGGCAGAGAAGGTCGCTCAGATTATCTCCAGCGATAAGGCGAAACTGCAAGCCTACTGCGATTCGAAAAAGCTCTACGATCAAATAGGAGCGGCCTATAAAAAGAACGACACCAAAACGGCAGACGCGCTGAATAAGCAGGCTGATGCGCTCGTCAGTAAAATTGGCCCCGAATACTCGAAATTGATGGACGGCCTGGAGCAGGTCGATCAGAATTCGAGTGAAGGCAAGCAATTCACGCCTATATTTGCAGGGCTCGACAAACTGTGTAGCGGCCCTGCGGCTGTACAAGCCGCTCCTACGGAGCCCGCTCATGCTGAACCGGCTCCCGATCACCCCGCGGTAGGCCAATCGACGCCCGATGATTCCGCACAGGCAAAACCTTGTGCACAAATCAGAGAGGCTTGCCTCCAAGCAGGGTTCATTCCCAACGGAGTTAACATGGGCGTCGGGATCATTGTGGATTGTCTCCGGCCGATTATGGCAGGTACTCCACAGCGTAAGCGAGCCGCGAAGCCGTTGCCGCAAATTGCTCCTCAACTCGTAGCGGCTTGCAAAAGCCGAAATCCAAATTTCGGGAGCGGGGCTAAGTCGCCGTCAGGCGGCCAATCGATGGGTGCTCCTGATCAGTGAAGCTTCCGCCTGAAAGGGCGCGCAAGTCATGGGCGTGCTCGGCGGTTACAATCCGGTTGTCGATGGCCTTGAGGGAAATCAGCAAGCGCGACCTCAGGATCGCCCCTGCGAAAGATGGTCCGGATGACGGTTGGCCTGGTGCCTTGCAGATGAGGCAAAGAGGGCAACAGAGGAGAGGCCACGGCCTTCTCCGAGCCCCGGGTCGACAACTAAAAGATGATCGCGTGGCCGGCACACCGGGCCGAATAGCTTTTGCTCCGGTGGGCGGGTGATGAGCTGAGCGCCCACTAAAAATTCGCCGCAGGGACGCATTTGCCGTCGTGCGGCGCCGCGTGATGCGCGGAACCGACTCAAAAACACCGGATGTTCCCGGAACGCGTCCGACGCTCCTCCGTTGACATGGTTCGAAACGAAGACGGAGAGAAAAGAATGTCACTCCTGAATAAAGCTCTTGTTGGTGCAACGATCGGCGCCGGAATGCTGGCGCTCACCAGCGTGAACGCGTCGGCCGCGATCGCGTGCGTCGGACCCGTGTGCTGGCACACGCATGAGGCCTACGAATATCCATCGGACGCGCGCGTCGTCGTTCACCCGGACGATTGGCGCTGGGGCCAGAACGAGCATTTTAGCTGGCGCGAACATGAGGGCCGCGGCTATTGGCGCGGCGATCGTTGGACCGAATGGTAAGCCGGCAGGCTAACGTTTCGCAGAACCTCAAAGAATGGGGCGAGCATTTTAGCTGGCGCGAACACGAGGGCCGCGGCTATTGGCGCGGCGATCGTTGGACCGAATGGTAAAGCCGGCAGGCTAACGTTTCGCAGAACCTCAAAGAATGGGGCGGGTATCCACCCGCCTCCATTCGATGAGGATTTTTGTTTTTCAAACGCCCGCGCGGTTTCAAAAAAAGCCCGCAGCCTCGTCGCCTCGCCGCGTGTAAGCGCTGCTCGCCCAACGCCTCACGGTCGGCCGACAAGCCGCAAATCGCGCAGCGTAACCTCGAGACTCTTCATCAACAGATCGCTGAGTGCGACCCTTATCTGCTCGCTGGCTGCAAGATCGGTGCGCGAGAGCAGCGCTGGATTGATCGTATGGCTTGGACCGCTCAGCCGAATGATCTCCGCGTTGTCGAGCGGAGACGCCGATTTCTTATCGATCACCTCGTAGCTCCTGCCGTCGATCACCCAGATCGTGTAAAGCGCATAAACCGCGGCGTAGTGTGCCATCACGGTGCGATCGTCGATAGCGCCAAGGCCGGAGACGGTGTGGCCGCGGCTGCCATAGCGCGACGATGCTTTGGTGACGATCACGTAGGCGTCCAAACCCTGAGGTGAGACCTCGGTGCGAACGAGCGTCTTCACCGGGATATCGCGCAGGCGGTCGATGACGGGGAGCGCCGAGGCCGGCTCGTGGTGTGCGAAACTGGCCCGTTGGTAAGTGACATCCTGGATCTGAAGCCGCGGAGTTAAAGCCGCACCGATCCGGCCGACCACAAACTCATCAATGCCCCAGGATGCGATCGAGACGGTGCGATCCGCGCTATCGAGGCCGGTGAGGCCCGCCGGCGTTACCGTGAAATCGTCGGCAATCGCCGAGATGATGCCGACGGTCTTGGCGCTTTGCAGTTTGGTCGACACCGGGTCGACGGTGGCGCAGCCGCTCATCAGGACGAGCAGCGCAGCCGCGCTCCAGTGGATGCGCGTCTGCTTCATGCGCCTTACTGCACGCGAAAATCGAATGAATACGAGGCGCCGAGTCCGACCCGCACCTGATTGGCCGAGCCCTGCTGTTTGGTCAGCGGGCTCGCGGCCGCATCGCCCAGCAACCGATCATATTCGATGAAGGCGTGCGCTTCCCATTGCGGCGTCACCTGATAGCGCCATTGCGATCCGGCGCCGGCCGCATGCAGCCCGCCCTTGGCGTCGAATGTCGGCAGGCCCGATGCCAGCGACTGCGCCGCATTGATGCCGAAGTAGGGCGCGGTCGCAGCGTCATTGGCGAGAGAGAGCCGCGGGCCGCCGGACCAAGTCAGCGATTGCCACAAGGGTACGATGAAATCGGTCGATGCATCCGCGAACACGCCGTCGCTGCCGCCGAACCCGCGCCGAACCTCGACGCGCGCACGCACCCAGTCCACGGGAAAATATTCGACAAAGCCGCCGACCTCGTAAGTCGCGTTGACGTCGCCAAGCCCGTTGAGCGCTTGATATTGGCTGGCGATGCGCGCCGGCACGAAACTCACGACCGGCCCGGCCCGGAATCCGCCGATATCCAGAAGCGTGATGCTCGGGCTGTCGATCGGGCTGCGAAACTGATCCGCGGAGCCGGCGCGATGAAAGCTGAAGATCGGTGACGCCCCGACATTGTATTGCTTGGCGCCCTCGAAGCCCGGCTTGAGCGCCGCCTGCGCGCCAACCGTCACCGTCCACAGCCCGGAGGCCCACGGCCAGAACGGCAGCGCGAATGACGGCGGCGCCGTCGGCACAGTGTCGGCGGATTGCGCCGCGACGGCGCCGCTCTGTAACGTCCACACGACGCCCGAGGCGACCACAAGCTCCAATACCATTTTCGATTTCAGCATCGTCTTGCCGCCACCTTTTCTGCGCGCGAAGGGGGTGAAGCCGGGGCGATCCGGTCGCCGGCAAGCTCGTGTTCGGCGATGTCCCAAGGATGTCGCAAAAAGCGCCAAAAACCGCCGTTTCGTGACCTATTGCTGCCGCGCGGCTGCCTGCAACACGCGGTTACAAAAATGTTCTTGGGGCCGGGGGGCCCGCTGCGGGATAGTCGTCGTCATGCAAGTCACACCGCATTTGCTTGTCGTCGACGACGACCGGGAAATCTGTGAGCTGTTGTCGAGTTTCCTCGCCAAGCACGGCTTTCGCGTCTCGATCGCGCATGATGGGCGCTCGATGACACAGGCGTTGCAGAGCGGACGTATCAGCCTCGTGGTGCTCGACCTCATGTTGCCCGGCGAAGACGGACTGAGCTTGTGTCGACGGCTGCGCGCGACATCGACACTGCCGGTCGTCATGCTGACCGCCATGAGCGAAGAGACCGACCGCATCATCGGACTGGAGATGGGCGCGGACGATTATCTGGCGAAGCCGTTCAATCCGCGCGAGCTGTTGGCGCGGGTGCGTGCCGTGCTCCGCCGCACCGGTGCGGCGCCGGTCAGCGCCGGACGCGGCCGGATGTTGGAATTCGTCGGCTGGCGGATCGACGTCGGTCGACGTCAGTTGTTCTCGCCGAGCGGAGCGCTGGTGCCGTTGCGCGCCGGCGAGTTCGATCTGCTGCTTGCGCTCGCGGAGCGGCCGCAGCGCGTCCTCACCCGCGACCAGTTGCTCGATCTCTCGCGCGGACGCGCCGCGACGAGCTTCGACCGCAGCGTTGACGTTCAGATCAGCCGGCTGCGGGCCAAGATCGAACGCAACCCAAAGGAGCCCGACTTGATCAAGACGGTGCGCAGCGGCGGCTACGTCTTTGCGGCCGCCGTGATCGCGGCCGAGGCGTCGCCGTGAGAAATTGGCATCTCAACAGCATCGCATCCAGGATCGCGATCACCATCGTGCTTGCCATCATCCTCGGCGTTGTGTTTCCAGTCGCCGCCACGAACGGCGTCAATTATTTGGTTGGATGGCTCAATCCACCGACAGCACGGGCGAAAAATCGAACCGAATTCTACGCCCTGGTGAGTTGGGGGTTCATCAATTCCCGCTACACCACCCGTTCGCTTGCCGGTGAAATCGCAGCCCTTGCCGAAGTGATGACGCGGGTGCCCGCGAGCGAACGCCTGCATCTGGCCGCCGAGATCTCCAAGGATGCCTTACGCGTCGACTTTCGCGACACGCCGATGCTGCCGCTCGATACTCCCCTGACTCACGAAATGGCGCTGCTGCGGCAGATGATCGAGGTGCGCTTGCAAGAGCCGCCGCGATCGATCGTCCTGCAGACCCGGCCTACAACGGAAATCGACGACATAGACATTGCGGCCGCGCCGCCCGACCGGATGTTGCCGCCGAGCGAGCTCAATGCGCAATTCGCTCTGCCGGACGGCCAGTGGCTCGTCATCACCCTGCGCGACTTCACGACCAGAGAGGTCTATTGGTGGCCGATTTTCATTGCGCCTTGCGCGCTGCTGACCATCATCGGCTTGCTGTCGTTCTGGACCGCGCGCCGCTTGGCCAATCCGATCTCGGCCTTTGCCGATGCCGCCAAGCGCCTTGGCGTCGATCCCGATGCGCCGCCGCTTGCCGAGCGCGGACCGCGCGAGTTGCGCATCGCGATACGGGCCTTCAACCACATGCAGGAGCGGCTGCGTCGTTTCGTCGATGATCGCACGCAGATGGTGGCGGCGATGTCGCATGATCTTCGCACACCGCTGACGCGATTGCGCCTGCGCGCCGAATTCATCGAAGATCAGGAGCAACAACGGCGCATGCTCGCCGACCTCGACAGCATGGGCGACATGATCGACTCCACGCTGGCGTTCGTCCGCGACGACGCCCGGCGCGAGCCGCGCATGCTGGTCGATCTCGGCGCGCTGGTCGAGGGCGTGTGCGAAAACGCAAGCGATGCCGGCGGCGCGGTCGTTTTTTCACCGCGGCGCGACATCGACGTGCTGGGGCGGCCGAACGCCATCGCGCGCGCGGTCGCAAACCTCGTCGACAACGCCGTAAAATATGGCGGCGCGGCGCGCGCCGCCCTTGTCCGTGAGCCTGGCCGCATTGTTGTGGTGGTTGACGACGACGGTCCCGGGATTCCCACCGAAGAGCGCGAGAATGTGTTCGCACCATTCTATCGGTTGGAGCGCTCGCGCAATCGCGACACCGGGGGCGTCGGACTTGGCCTTGCGGTTGCCCGCACGGTCGCGCGCGAGCATGGCGGCGACGTCACGCTTGCCAATATCGACGGCGGTGGATTGCGCGCCCGTCTGGAACTGCCGGTTTAACTTTTTATTGGAGCCGTGCGCTAATTCAACACACCGGCTTTGCGCAGGCCCTCGGCCATGCGCTCGACATCCTCGGTCCGCTTGAACGGTTGGCGGCCGACATGGGCGGCGAACGAATATTTCGGATTGATCTCCATCAGCTCCGCCCAGACCCGCTTGGCGTCGTCGATGTCGCCCAGGTGGCCGAGCGCCGAGGTGAGAATGGCGCGGGAGAAATCCGTGTTCGGCACCAGGATGATCCGCTGCCGCAGCAGAGCGGCCGCGGTTTCGTATTTTTCCGCCAGCAGATAAGCCAGCCCGAGGAAGTGCAGGAATTGCCCGCTTAGTGCCGGATCGATGCGCATCGCCTGCTCGATTTCCGGGATCGCCTCGAGCGGCTGTCCGGAGAAGGTGCGGATGGTGCCGCGCAAATTGTGCGCCAGCGCCAGGCTCGGATTGAGCTTGATCGCTCTTTCGACTTCCTCGTTCGCGCGATCGAGATCCTTTTCGTAGGACGCCGCCAAGGCGGCGACGCAGCGTGCCAGCGGCTCGTTCGGATCTTTCTCGATCGCCTGGTCCGCATATCCCTTGGCGATGGTCAGGGACTTGTCGGGATCTTCGCTCCAGCGGTTCTGATAGTCGAACATGTAGCCGAAGCCGAGGCACGCGTAGGCCACCGAGTAGTTGGGATCGTGCTCCAGCGCTTCCTTGAAATATTTGATCGCCTGCTGGAACGTGCCGAGATTCTTCTCCTTGGCGAGCATGAATTCGCGGCCGCGCAGCACGCAATCGTAGGCGGCGACGTTGTGGGTCTCACTGCCGGCGAGCCGCTCCTTCTCCGCCGGGCTGAGCGTGATCTTCAGCGCTTCCACGATGCGCTGGGTGACGTCGTCCTGAACGGCGAAGATGTCGGTGAGGTCGCGGTCGTAGCGGTCCGCCCACAGATGCGCGCCGTTGGTGGCATCGATCAGCTGCGCGGTAATGCGCACGCGGTTGCCGGCGCGGCGGATCGAGCCTTCCAGCACCGATTGCACGCCGAGCTCGCGCCCGACCGTGCGGATATCCACCGAGCGCCCCTTGTAGGTGAAGCTCGAATTGCGGGCGATCACCGTCAGCCCGGCGATCTTCGACAGATCGGTGATGATGTCTTCGCTGATGCCGTCGGAGAAATATTCCTGCTCCGGATCGCCGGACATGTTGGTGAACGGCAAAATGGCGATCGAGGCGAGTGCTGCGGGTGCCGCGTTTTCCTCCTTCGGTTTCGGTTTGGCGAGATCGGGAGCCGCGCGCGGGTGCCATTTCCAGACGCGGATCGGCCGATCGATATTCTTGACTGAAATCTCGCCGCCATCGCGGAAGCTCACGTCGATCCGGTTGCCGACGCTTTCGTTGACGATCGACGAGACACAAATCCCGCCCGGTTCGGCCAGCGGCTCGAGACGGGCGGCGATGTTGACGCCGTCGCCGTAGATGTCGTCGCCCTCGATGATCACGTCGCCGAGATTGATACCGATCCGCAGCACGATTTTGGGCTGGCGCTGGGCCTCGTCCGGCAGCAGGCCGTCGGAGCGTTGCACCGCGAGCGCACAATGCACGGCGTCGACGACGCTGCCGAATTCCGCGATGGTGCCGTCGCCGATCAGCTTGACGACGCGCCCGTGGTGGGCGGCCACGGCGGGATCGAATACCGCCTGGCGGTGTTGCTTGAGCGCGGCGAGCGTGCCCTCTTCGTCGACCCCCATCAGACGCGAATAGCCGACCACGTCGGCTGCAAGGATCGCCGCGAGCTTACGGTTGACGCGTTCTTCAGCCATGGCCGCTTCGGCCTTACCCCGGAGGATTTCCATTCAACGTAGTGCGCCGTTTTGAAAAATCCACGACCAAGGTGCGGTGAAACCGTAAAAAGGGGAGGCTTGGCGCCCGAGTGGTTAGGTCCAAGTGAAACTACGTCTGGCCGTCGCGCCGGCATTGCGCATAAAGCGCCGGTAGAAATTGCGCCAAATGCTGCATTTCCTCGGCGCAGTGCACCAACAGGGCGCGCGCGTCGGCTTCGGTCGGGCGCATGAAAACGCGTGCCGCCCGTGCCATCACGGTTCCGAGCGCGCTATTGCGGCCGGCCGCATAGCGCCCGCCGATAAAGAAGCGCGAACGCATCTCGCTGCCGCCCGTGGTCCGGCGCACATGGTGAACGAGGTAACCGACATCGATTGGAACATCGGCGAGGCCCGTTCGCGCACATACGATGGTCGCCTGCTCGGCATCGTCGAGGCTCGGCTCGGTAAAGCCCAGTCCCGCGGGCGGCAGAAAACGGATGGCGGCGCGCAGCAACGCACTGCCGATATACTCGTCGACAATGGAGGTTGCCCCCACATAGCGCGCCCGGCCCTGGCTTCCCGGCGCAGGCGGCGACAGCCAGCCGGCGTGGACATGCGCCAGCGGATGCCAGAGCTTGTAGCGCTCCGCGCTGTCGCTGTGCCAGCCGAACCACCAATCGATCATCGCTGGCGTCACGCCCGGCAGATCGGTGCGCGCCGCAACCACCATGGCGCCGTCGGCGGTCAGCGCAAAGCCGTTCTCGATGGCGGGCGCTTGCCCGAGCAGGCTCCGCGGCGCCGTGTCGAGCGTCGGCAGCAGCGGCTCGGGCAGGGGGCCGCGATCGAGCGCACGGCGGATAGGATCGGGCAGCGGCCGGATGTCTGGATCGAGAAAGCGCGCGTAGGGTTTGGTGGCGAGATCGGCTGCGTCCCAGCCGAGATGGCGGCCGGCAATCGGTCGACTGCGCATCATCGGTTGTTGCGAGCCTGCCCGTCGGGCCTGCCCATGTAGGAGTGAAAGCGGCCCGCGGGGTCGAGGCTCGTCTTGAGCCGATCGAGCCGCGCCAGATTGGCTTGCGCCATGAAGCGCGCCGCCCGCGCGCCGAGGTTTTCGTCGGCGAGCTGGATGCCGGTGGCCAAGGGCGCCAGGTCGGTCATGCCGTCGAGCGCCCAGCTTGCCGCCTTGTTCGCCGCCTTGCCGGCATCGCCGGCGTCGCGCCAGACGCCATACATCGCCACATAGATCTCATCCTCGGACGAAAACGCCATGTCGGGCCGCCGCAGCCGCGGCGCCCAGTTCATCCATAAAATATGCGACGGCGCCGGCGGCAGCTTGGCGACGATGCGCTTGAGTGCGGGCAGAAGCGCGTCGGGCGATGCCCGCGTCCACATATTGTCGACCGCATAGCGATGATTGTCCGGGTAATGCGACATCACCCGCGCGCTCAGCGTCGAGAGCCGCATCGGGATGAACGGCGTCGCCCGCTTGGCGCCGGGCGGCCGCGTTTTCATAAAGTCGAGATCTTTCCACGCCGCGAAAATGCTGTCGGCAAAAACCGGCGCCACCACCATGATGCCGGGGCCGTCGATAAAGGGAATGCAGCGGGACACCATGAACATCAGCTCGATCGAGAGCGGCACCTGCGGCCCGACCTGATGCGCCCAGCGCACGATCTGTTCCAGATGATCGGCGGTGTAGAACGCGAGCTTGGCGCCGATCACTTTCGGCCGCCGGTAAAGCTTCAAATAAAAGCGGGTGATGACGCCGAAAAATCCCGGTCCGGCGCCGCGCGCGGCCCAATACACGTCGGCATTTTCGCTGGCGCTGGCGTGGCGCAATGCGCCATCGGCGCCCACATAGTCGATGCCCAGCACGCTCTCGCAGGCCATGCCCACCGCGCGCGAGTGCCAGCCGAAGCCGCCTTGCAGCAGAAAGCCGCCGAGCCCAACGCCCTCGCAATGGCCGATCGGGAAGAACAGCTTCTGCGCCGCCAACAATCTGTTGACCTGATTGCCGCGGCAGCCCGGTCCGACGGCCGCGCTCATCTGCCGCGCATCGATCGTCACCGCATCGAGACGCGATACGTCGAGCAGCATGCCGCCGTCGCGGACGTGATTGCACGACCAGCTATGGCCGCCCGAGCGCGTCGCGATGGTCCAGGTGTTGGCGTTGGCGAGCCGGACGGCCGCGATGACGTCGTTTTCGTTTTCGGCCTGGACGATGATGTCGGGAAAACGATCCGGCAAATTCACATTGCGGCAGCTCGCGCGGCGCGCGGCCTCATAGCCCTGGTCGCTACGCCGGAACGCCTTGCCGGCGAAATCCGCCGGCTGCTGCGTGGCCGCATCGCTCATGCGACCGCCCAGCGTGGCCGCGGCGCTCGCAGACAACATCCTTTCAGATTTGCAACGACGCGCGTTGTTGCCTGCGTCAGCAATATCATGAGAGTTTATGATGTTGCATTTGCGTATTCCCCCGTCGGCGAAGGCCGGCCGACCATGAAGCATTTTTGATTCTATTTGGTAATTCTATCAGAAATGCGCGCGGACAAAAAGGCGACGCGACGTTCTAGACAAGAACGTGACGCGATTTGACGGAATCGTCATGCCCGCGCTTGTCGCGGGCATCCACGTCTTAATGCTCCGTGGGAGATTAAAGACGTGGATGGCCGGAACAAGTCCGGCCATGACGCGTCTGTGGTTCCCTCCAAACGTATTATGCTTTAGCTGAGACACCCGGCTATCTCGTCCGGCGTCGGGAAGTGGCCGGTCGCCTTTTTGGAGAACGCGAGCCGGCCGTCGACGCGAATCTCGAACACGCCGCCGCTCGACCGCCGCAGTCTTACCGTGGCGGAAGGCTGTTGTTTGCGGATGATGTCCCCCGCCTCACGGGCGCGCGGTTCATACCCTCACATTCCGCAGTATTCGATCTCGACGTTCATGAGCGCGTGTCCTCGCAGCAGCGCTGCGCCAGATCTCATTCGATAGCAGCCGTCCGGCTCTGACAAGGCGCAAATTCGTGATCGGTCCCCGGCCGGGCTCGCAAAGTTTCTTCCGCTCATTCCAGCGAAGGCGGGAATCCGGGGGCGGTTGGCAAAGATCTTAGTCCCCGCCTTCGCGGGGACGAGCGGGCTCAGTTTTTCCTCCGGTCTCGCGTCCTGGACTAAGCCGCCGCCCGGCGCGGCCATAGCGCCTTCGACGCGAGCCGCGCCCCTTCGACCAAGGCGCGCAGCTTCGCCCACATGATCGAGGGGTGCACGCGCTGCACGAACGGGCCTTGCGCAAAGCCGCAATCGGTGCCGGCGATGATGTTGTCGCGGCCGACGAGCCGCGCGAGCCGAAGAAGGCGCTCGGCCACGAGCTCGGGATGCTCGACCACATTGGTCTGATGCGAGATCACGCCCGGAATGAGCTTGCGGCCCTTCGGCAGTTTCATGGTCTCCCACACCCGCCATTCATGCTCATGGCGCGGATTGGCCATTTCCAACAAATAGCCGCCGGTGCGGACCTTGAGAATGAGATCGGCGATGTCTTTCATCGCGACATCGTGCGCGTGCGGGCCGTTCCAGCTTCCCCAGCAGACGTGATAGCGCGTGCGCTCCAGCGGCAGGCCCTCGAGCGCGTGGTTGAGCGCCTCGATGCGCACGTTCGCCCAGGTGCGGTAGTCGCGCGGCGTCTTCGGCGGCACCATCACTTCGTAGGTGTGTGCCAGATACGCATCGTCCACCTGCAAGATCAGTCCGGCATCGACGATGGCCTTGTATTCGTCGCGCAGCGCGTCGGCGACGGCAAAAACATACGCCTCGTCGCTCTTGTAAAACTCGTCCTTGCGGTCGGGCGCCACGCTTGCCGGCGCCACCGCGGCCATGAACAGGTCGGTCACTTTCGTCCCCGCCGCGGCCGCCTTGAAATTCGCGATGTCGCGCTGCAGGTCGGCATGGCCGGTATAGCGAATGGGGCCGGTCAGCGCCCAGCCGCTCATGCCGCTGAAACCCTGGCTGCGATCGTACTCGGCGTAGAAGTCGGCGAACTCGCGGCGGTCGCGTCCGACCACGGCGGCCGGCATGCCGGTCTCGTTGGTCGCGCGCTGTTCGAAACCACTCAGCCGCCGCAGCACGTAGCGCGACCAGCTGATGGTCTTGCCGTATTCGCCGTCATTGACGATGTCGAGGCCAAGCTCCGCCTGCTTGCGCACCACCTCGGCGACGCTGTCGTGCAGACAGGTCTTGAACGCTGCCTCGTCGTAGTGGTGTCCGTCGCGTTGCGCGGCCAGAAATTCCCGCAAAGCCGGCGGCCGCACCAAACTGCCCACATGGGTGGTGAGAATGCGCCCGGCGTTCGCGCTTTTCGGCGCCGTTGCGCTCCTGCGGACGCCTTTGCGCGCAGCCTTGACCGGCATGACGGAAAACCCTCCCTAGGGCATGATCCGGAAAAGTGGATACCGGTTTTCCGAAAAAGATCATGCCCCAAAACCTCGGCGCGCTTTCGGCGCCGCCTAGAACGCACCGCGCTTTTGTGCGCGTGGGCGCCGATGGCAGCTCGCTAGTCGCTCACGCCGGCTCCGCCACCTGGATCTGGTTGACGATGTGGGTCTTGCCGTCCCAGTCACGGGCGGCCAGGTACATCGCCTGGAATCCTTGTTCCGCCGCCGGGTTTATTTCGATCACTTCCAGCATCCCGGGAAGATCGCGCGTGGTGTCGAAATAAACCACGCGAAAACCCATCGGGGCGGTATCGGAAAAAGCCTCGGCGTAACCGAGCGCGCGGTAATGCGCCGTGGTCTTCTCGAAGTCGCGGGTGCCGACGGCCCAATGATGAAAGCCGTGCGCGCCGCGCGCCTTGAGCGTCTCGCCGAACACCGACGGCTTGTCGTCGTGCTGTTCGATCAGTTCGATCATCATCTCGCCGCTGAAGGCGAGCGCAAGGCTCACCTGCATCGTCGTGACGGCGCCCCGATAGACGCCTTTCGGCGGCACGAACGGGCCGACCAAAAACCACGGCCCGACATTGAGAAGCTCCGAATAGTGCCGCATCGCTTTCTCAATATCGGCGACCGTGTAGGCGATCTGGATGATGCCGTTGTCGCGCGCGCCGAAACTGAATCGATCCATGATCGTCGTCCGCTGCTGATGGGTGAATCTCAATCGTCGAGGAGCGCGACGCAGCGGGTCCAGCCGGCGGAAGCCTTCTCGATCTTGACCGGAAAGCACGACACGGTGAACCCGAACGGCGGCAGCGTCTCCAGATTGGTCAGCTTTTCCATGTGGCAATAGCCGATCTCGCGCCCGGCCTTGTGGCCTTCCCAGATCAGGCTCGCGTCCTTGGTTTCGAGATAGCGTTTGGCCGTGAATGAAAACGGTGCGTCCCAGCTCCAGCCGTCGGTGCCGGTGACGCGCACGCCTTGCTTGAGCAGAAACAGCGTCGCCTCGCGGCCCATGCCGCAGCCTTTGTTGAGAAAGTCCGGCTGGCCGTAAGCCTTGCCGGCTGCGGTGTTCACCAGCACGATGTCGAGCGGCTTGAGCTGATAGCCGATGCGGTCGAGCTCGCGCTCGACGTCGGCGGCGCGGCACACATAGCCGTCGGGCTTGTCGCGAAAGTCGAGCTTCACGCCCGCGGAGAAACACCATTCCAGCGGGATCTCATCGGACTTCAAGGCCGGCTTGCCGCCATCTTGCGTGCTGGAAAAATGCCAGGGCGCATCCAGATGGGTGCCGTTGTGGGTGGTCAGTGTGATGCGCTCGATCGCCGCGCCTTCGCCGCCCGGAAGATCCTCCACCTTGAGACCCGGAAACATCATGGCGAATTCCTGCGCGCCCTGCTTGTGATCGATGTATTCGATCGTCGGCAGCATGCTCGGAGGATCGGAAGCAATATTGGCCTTGAGCGCTACCGACAGGTCGACAATTCGCATGTGCATTTCTCCCCTGCGGCGCCGGTCCCACGATCGCCGCACGCCTATTGTGCATGTGTTAGGCGGGTAAGCCTAGTCCTTGGATTCACTGCTGGAATGCGCGACTATTCTCAACCGGTTCCACAAGCGATCGCTATTCTGCCTGCGTTATGCGGGCAAGTTTGGTTCTCTGACTCACTGGTGCATGGTCTGTCGCACGGCGTGCGACTCCCTCTCCCCAGCGGGGAGAGGGTGGGGTGAGGGGGCGCGGCCTCCGAGCAAATACTGGGAGGCCGAGCCCCCTCATCCTGTCCTTCTCCCCGCTGGGGAGAAGGGACGCAGCTGATCCGCTCGCGACTCTCTGCGCGCAGCAGCACCTACCCGAAAATCTCGTCGAGAAAATCGTTCATCGCCGTCCACGAGCGCTGGTCGGCCTGTTTGTTGTAGGCGGCGGGCGGCGGGCCGTCCTCGGGCATCAGCCAGTTGGTGAAGGTGTGCACGGCCTTGCCGTAGGCGACGAACTCCCAGTTCGCCTTGGCGTCGCGCATTTCTTTCCAGAAGCCCATCGTCATGTCGTCGGGCACGACCGGATCGTCGGCGCCGTGCAGCGCGAGAATCTTGCCCTTGTAGGTCCCGGGCTTGAGCGGCGTCGGTGTCGCCAGCACGCCGTGGAAACTGACGACCCCCAAAAGGTCGTTCTGTCCATCGCGGGCCATTTCCAGCACCGTCATGCCGCCGAAGCAGTAGCCGATGGCGGCGAGCCTGCTCAAATCCGTGTTCGCCACCTTGCGCAATTCGTCGAGGCCGCGGCGCGCGCGCGCGCGCAGCAGCGGCCGGTTGGTCGCATATTTCATCATCTCGGCCTGACAGGTTTCCGGCGTGTTCGGCCGGATGCCCTTGCCATAGACGTCGACCACGAAGGCGTTGAAGCCAAGCTCGCCCAGCATCTTGGCGCGCTTCTCGGTGTATTCGCCGACCCCGTTCCATTCCGGGAAAACCAGAATGCCCGGGCGCTTGGCGCCGGCATCGTCCCACACCGCAAACCCTTCGCACGCTTGGCCGTCGTGATCGTAGTCGATAGCAGCGGATTTCGTCACGTTCCTCTCCCTGAGGTCAGAGCCGGTTTCGCGCTCTTCTTTATCCCCGAAGCGGCATTTTGGCGACGCTTAATCTCCGCGGAACACCTCGTCATTGCGAAGAGCGCAGCGACGAAGCAATCCAGGCTTCGGCGCCGCAGCTGGATTGCTTCGCGGAGTTTACCGTCGGGCCCGCCACTTCGGGCCGGACCCGTTGGCTCGCAATGACGGCCGACCGAACCGCTACGGCTTCCAGTCCTGCTGCCACGCCGTGGGCGGCTTGGCGTCGATCAACACGAAGGCGATCCGGCACACCTTGCCGCTGTTGTTGACCCAGGCGTGGTTCGTTCCCTGCTGGATCAGGACATCGCCCGCGGTCAAATGGACCTCGGTCTCATCCATGAGCATGTCGATCTCGCCGTCGAGCACGATGGCATAATCGACGCTCTTGGTGCGATGGGTGTTGCGATGCCGCGCGTAGCCTTGTGTCGCCGGGTCGATGCCCATCGCGGTGAGGATCTTTTCGTGCTCAACGTGCGAAGGCGGAGCGGCGTTCGGCGTCGGCGGAAAATCGACAATGCGGAAAATGCTGCCGGCCGGCAGCGGCGGCACGCCGGCCTTCGTCTGCGCCTTGTCCGCCGCGCCTTCGAGGTCGACGGGAGATTCGCTGGTGATCCACAGATTGGCCACCGCGTTGCCGCCGGGTGTGCGCTGGGTCGGCGTCACGGCGCCGTCGAACACGGCCACAGCCTTGCCGTGCGGATCGTGACCGACAACCACGCGTCTGATCGCTTTGAGTTCCACCCTTGCTCCTCCTCTAAGCCTTCGTCAGCCCTGCGGGATGACCGGCAGCAGCAGATGCGAAGGCCGCTTGGCGTCGTGATAGATCTTGTGCAGCGTCGTGCAGCTGGAGACGATGTGGTTGGGCACGTATTCGGCGTTGGTGGCGCCGGCGACGCCGGTCGGAATGTCGGCGCCGGCGATCTCCACGCAGATGCGGTGGCCGCGGCGGAACAGATTGGCGGTCGCCAGGATTTCGATCGCGTATTCGGTGATCGCACCCGGCGTCACTTTTTGCTGCGCCTGCCGGGTCAACGGATGCCACGGCCGCCACGGCTTCGATCGCGCGGGATCGAGCGCGCGATGCGAGGCCTTCAGCCAGCCGCGGGTCAATTCGCGCTCGGGCAGGTCGTGCGGCAATTCGCGCTCGCCCTCACGCACCGTGCGCACGGATCCGTCCGGCCCGACATCCTTCAGCGTCACGAACCAGTTGGTGTCGTCCTGGTCGATCGCGGCGAACAGATTGAGCACCGCCGGGCCGGCGATCAAAACATCATGCGGCAGCGGATCGGTCATGTAGCGTAACAGCGCTACCGCGTTGGTCTGTGTCGGCGGCATCTGCACGAAAGCGTCGGGTGGCAGCTCATCTTCGGCGCTTGACGGCGTGAACGGCGCGGTCTGCAGGCGTTCCCAACTGTTGAGATAGAATTTGGTCCATTGCGTTTCCGGCAGTGGCCAGTCCGACCCGGAGCGCCATTCGTTCGCGCCCATCACCCAATATTGGACGGGCGGCTCGTCCATGATGCCGGTGTCGATATCTTTAAGCCAATGGTCATGCCAGCGCAGGATTTCGCCGTGCAGGGAATGAAACGGCCGCTCCAAGTGCGCGGGGCCGGCGAGCGTCAGCTTTTTCGGCGCCGCGATTTTTTCGAAATAATTCTGCGCGCCGTTGAGATGCGTCTTGTAGGTGTAGGCGTACCAGCCCGAGCCCGTGTAGGTCGGAATTTTGATCCGCGAAAGGCTCTCTTCGGCTTCCTTGACCCCCGCTTCGTTGTCGTAGGGATCGATCAAGAGCGCAAAGTAGGGCGGCATGTGCTGACCCTTTTGCGTCAGCACATTGTAGATGTGCGGATACATCCTGTAGTCCGGATTGCGCATCGCCTCTTGCCAAAGCGCCTCTTTGTCCGCCGGCAGCGCCGCCGGCTTGCCCTTGGCTCCGTGGATGGCGGCGAAGTGCATGAGCAAATACCGAAACAGGTGCAGCACGCCGCCCGGATATTCCTCGCGGAAGCTGCCCAGCGTTCCATAGGCGCCGCGCGGATCGAACGGGAAGATCGCTTTCAGATGCGGCGGATTTTGCCGCGCCACGAACAATTGCTCGGCGCCGAAGCCGGAAATGCCGACCATGCCGACATTGCCGTCGCACCACGGCTGCTGTGCGATCCATTCGATCAGATCGTAGCTGTCCCATTGGCGCGAGCCGCCGCCGTCGGATTTGCCGACGCCGCGCGGCGAGCCGATCACATGCACATAGCCGCGGGAGACGAAAAACTTGGTGTCGCCGGCCTCGAGCGGGCCGGCCCACAGCGACGACCACGCCGGTTGCGGCGGCAGCGCGTCAGCCACATGCGGCCCCTGCAGATCCTTGTTGTAGATCGCGAACGCCAGCAGCGCCGGAAACTTGGCGCCGTCGTCGGGCCGATAGATGTCCACCGACAGGTTGACGCCGTCGCGCATCGGCACCCCCACGTCGGTTTCGGCGATCATCCCGGCATGGGTCGGCGCGCGGTCGTAGGCGACCGGGAGCCGGTCGCCGGCGCATTGCAGCGCGTCTTGTCGATGGATGGTGCGGCTCATCGATCCTCCCTGTCGGCGCTTTGCCCTTGGCGGGCATCTGTCGCTCATTATTGATCATGTTCATAATTGAGTATGATCATTTTTGTCAAGGAAACGGCCTGATTGCCAGTGAGGCGACGGCAAGCCGCGCTCGCGATCGGAATACTCAATTAAGCCCGACGCGCTAACCTTCGCCCGTCCCCGCGCAGGCGGGGACCCGGCCTCTTTGCGAAGGCCCCCGGATTCCCGCTTGCGCCGAATGAGCGGTGAAGGATCAACGCGGCCAACGCGAAGCGTCGTCAAGCCGCGAGGAGCGCCGATGGCGAGACGGCTGATGATCTGGACGTTGGTGGCGATCGTGCTGTTGGCCGCCTTGCCGATGCTATCGCTGGTGCTGTCGGTGGCGTTCGCTTCAGGCTTCGACTGCACCTTGAACGAAGGCGACATTCATCCTTGCGTGGTGCTAGGCCTCGATTTCGGTCAACTGCTTTACATCATGTCGCTCGGCGGCTTCATCACTGCCATGGTGGCGGTACCGCTCGCCGCGCTGTTGCTGGTCGTTTGGCTGATCGTCTTGATCGTTTTGCTGTTGCTGCGCAGGCGTCGTCCGGCCGCCGCCCGTCGCGTCAGCGAATAAATTGTCCGATGCTTTTGGAAAATACGCAGCCGCTGAGCAACTGCCGGTCTTCGCAAGCGCGCAACCCGTGTGCGCTTCGGCTGGTGATCAAACGAACAACGCGGCGGCTGCGACTACCTAAATACCGCCGTCAAATCGGTTGCCGGTTTGAACCAGAGCGCCACCGCCACGCGTGACGTCGATTGGCGCTCTGGGCTTTTGTCGAACACGCCCACTTCGGAGAACGCAACTCCACCCGGGGGCACGCGCAAAAAAAGCGAGCCGCTGTTGCGGCTCGCTTTCATCACCAATTACATGGTCTTTAGATTCTCGGCAGCCGACTTACCGGTCTTGCGATCGACCACGACCTCGAACGCGACACGCTGGCCTTCGCGCAGTTCACGCAGACCGGCGCGCTCGACGGCGCTGATGTGGACGAACACGTCCTTGCCGCCGCCTTCAGGCTGAATAAACCCATAACCCTTTTGCGCGTTGAACCATTTGACGGTTCCGTTGCTCACGGGGGACACTCCCTTTGTAGAATGACGTGAACCGCGCGACGTGCACGGCTCGGCTCGCTCGAGATTTTGGTGAAAGATGGTCAGTCAGGCGCGGTGTTCGCTGCTGCGTGGCCTAGTCGTTCGGCCGAAAACTCGATCGTGGCTATTTAGCCAGAAGCAGTGAATTTCGCAAGAGAGCACGCGTGATGCGGATCACACTACCGACGTTTCATCGGCATTTTCATCAATGTCGCATCGGCATGAATCGAGAATGTTCGGTGTCGGACAATTCACGAAAAAATTATCTCCGCCATGGCACCGCTGTCGTACTGCGTGAAGAATAGTCGATCTTTCGCGGTCGCGACGATGCAGCGGGCGCCGCTCGCCGGCGTCGGAATATCGTACTCGCCGATCATCGCGCCGCTCGCATTCATTCTACCGATCCTGTTAGCGAAATTTTCAGTGAACCAGATGTCGCCGCTGCCGCTGATGGCAACGCCGCGCACCGATGCATTCGGCGTCGGAACGGCGAACTCCGCGATCGCGCCGTCGCCAGCAATCCGGCCCAGCGCATTGGCGCCGGTTTCGACGAACCAGATGCTGCCGTCTGGATGCAGCGCCATCGCGCGCGGCTGACTGTTCGGGCTCGGAATAGCAAACTCGGTGATGGCGCCATCGAGGCCCATGCGCGCGATGCGGCAGCCCGCGGCTTGACTGAACCAGAGCGCGCCGTCGCGCACGACGATGGACAATGGCCGGCTGCCCGGGCTCATGCCGGCACCGAATTCGTTGATCCGGCCCTCCGGCGTCACCCGCGCGATGCGATCGATATCGGCTTCCGAGCACCAGATATTGCCGTCGGGCCCGAGCGCGATGCCGTCGGGCGCGGCGTTGCTGCTCGGCAATGCGAACTCGGCGATCACGCCGTCCACGGAGATGCGTCCGATCCGGCCGGTTTGTTTTTCGGTAAACCAAAGATTGCCGTCGGCGCCGGCCGCGATGCCGACCGGCATGCAGTCGCGATCGGCAAGCGCAAATTCGCGAAAGGCGCCGGTGTCCGGATTAAAGCAGCCGATCTTGCCGGCGCGGCTTTCGCAGAACCAAAGATTGCCGTCCGGCCCTTCGGTGACGATGTAGGGACCGCTGCCGGGTGTCGGAATCCGGTGCTCGCGGATGACCAGCCGGCTCGATGATTTCATAACCAGCGCCCCAAAGATCTCGCGCACGCACGGACTACGCGCGCTGTCTCGCCTGTTTGGCGTCGTTCACTGCCTCCCAGATGCGCGCCGGCGTCAGCGGCATGTCGAGATGATGCACGCCGAGATCGTGCAGCGCGTCGAGCACCGCATTCACCACGGTCGGTGGCGCCGCGATCGTGCCGGCCTCGCCGATGCCCTTGACGCCGAGCGGATTGGTCTTGGCCGGCACCTCGACCAGCGCCGAGACGAAGGACGGAAAGTCGCCGGCGCGCGGCATGCCGTAATCGAGGAAGCTGCCGGTCACAAGCTGCCCGGAGGCCGGATCGTAGACGACGTTCTCGATCAGCGCCTGGCCGACGCCCTGCGCGATGCCGCCGTGGATCTGACCCTCGCAGATCATCGGATTGATCGCCATGCCGATGTCGTCGATGGCAAAGAAGCGGTCGATGTGCACGGCGCCGGTTTCCGGATCGACCTCGACTTCGCATACCTGGCAGCCGTTCGGGTAATTGGGCGCGCCGCCCGGCACGCCCGACCAGGTGCCGACGCCGTCGAAGCCGAGACCGAGCCGGAGCACCGGACCGGCGGGAGCAAAAAAGGCGCGGGCCACGTCGCCGATCGCCATGCGCTTGTCGGTGCCGGCGACCGTAAAGGTGCCGGCGCTGAACTCGATATCGTCGGGCGCCGCCTCCATGAGCGCGCCCGCCATCTCCTTGCCGCGCGCGATGATGGCGTCGGCGGCGACGCGCAGTCCGTTGCCGCCGACCAGCGAACTGCGTGCCGCGAAGGTGCCGCGGCCGAACGCCACCTTCTCGGTGTCGCCCTGGATGTAGTTGATCGCCCCAAATGGCACGCCGAGCCAGTCGGCCACAAGCTGCGCGAAGGCGGTCGCGTGTCCCTGTCCGTGCGAGTGGGTGCCGGCGATGATCGTGACCATGCCGCTCGGATCGAAGCGGATTTCCATGCGCTCGTTGAACACGCCGCCGAGCTCGATATAAGGCGTGACCGCGCGGCCCCGCTTCTTGCCGCGGCACTCGGACTCCTTACGGCGGTCGGGAAAGCCATCCCAGTCGGCGAGCGCCAGGCACTGGTCCATCAGCTTTTCGAATTCGCCGCTGTCGTAATTTTGGTGCGTGGGCGTGTGGTACGGCAGCGCTTCCGGCTTGATCAGGTTGCGGCGTCGCAACTCGACCCGGTCGATGCCAGTCAGCCGCGCAGCCTCATCGACCAGCCGCTCGATCAGATAAATCGCTTCCGGCCGGCCGGCGCCGCGATAGACCGACGTGGGCGCCGTGTTGGTGAAGACCGCGTTGGTGCTGACATGAATGG
>Ga0209006_10001201_pt1 | contig 23510 bp, 19 predicted proteins | sample JacPin_JW_Ref_O2_FD_188567 | JGI IMG/M metagenome (GOLD analysis project Ga0209006, IMG submission 188567) | Forest soil microbial communities from Algoma, Ontario, Canada - Jack Pine, Ontario site 1_JW_Ref_O2 (SPAdes) (version 2) | ecosystem: Environmental > Terrestrial > Soil > Boreal... | reverse complement strand
TTTAACTTATCGGAATTTTTCCGTCCACCAGCTTCTTTCAATTCTCTTGATTCTGGCATTCATTGAAGCCGGAATCGCTCTAATGTATTTCATGCATCTTAAATATGAAAAGCCTAGCCTGTTCTGGAGCCTGGTACCCGCTGTGCTCTTCGTCCTACTAATGATGAATCAGATCTGGCCCGACGCCTATAGGTTGGCTCGGCTAAAACTTCCGATTCAGTGAGAAATTCGGGCGCCAAGCGAAAGCATCGCATAACGAGGACAGTATGATCGATCGCATGAACGCCGCGGGAAAACAGAACTTAGGGCTTCTAAAACGTGGGTTGGCCGCCCTCGCGATTCTTGCGAGTCCTGCCGCTTTGTATGCCCAGGGTTGCGCGATGTGTTATCAAAGTGCCGCGGCTTCGGGCCCTCGCAGCATCCAAGCCTTAAAGAGCGGAATCTTGATCCTTATCTTTCCACCGGTGCTGATTACCACAGCAATCGCTTACCTCGCCTATAAAAGACGGAATAAATTTAACGACAACTAGTTGGCAAGGTGGAGTTCGATCCTGCTCGTCGAGGGGGGAGAACCGGCCTTCACATGCCCCGAAGTCCGAATAAGTCTCGAAGATTCGCAACGCTGGACCCATAAGATTAATGCCAAAACTGAGTGGCGGAGAGGGTGGGATTCACAACTAGAGCTAACCAGCACGAGCCAACATCCAACCAGCCCGAACATGTGCCTTACTTTCAACAGCACGAAATCATTTGATCGGAATAGCTTTTAAAACGCGCTTCCCGAGAACCTTCAAATCGACAGCGAGTTAGTACAAAGTAGTGAAAATGAGTTTTTCAGTTTTAACCGCACAACAATCGCACTCTATGTCAGTTCGGAAAAAGGAACGCATACACTTCCTTTTTCCGCGAGCAGTCGGACGCGCTTTCGCAAAAATTCGGTTAGGCTGATTTCTTCGCTTAAAATCATTACGAGGTCGTGCCCGTTCATCACGAAAAATGAAGGCGCCTTCCCTCGTGTAATGGCGTCCCTCGCCGGCGTGCTGATATCGTTGAGAGCAATGAAAACGCCGCGGGTGAAGGTGGATTTCCCTTCAATTTTGCCTCTGAAGATCAGCAAATCCGCCTCGGGCAGCGGACTCTTTTCCCACTTCAATTCCAATAGGTAGATCTCACCGTCAAGTTCAAATGATCCGTCGATCTGCTCTCCCACGACACGAAACGGTTGACGGGGCTTTAGTTGAAATAGATCAAACAATCGATTTATAAATCGCTCTAAAGCGAACCCGGCCTTATTCCGATCAGGCTCAACCGACAGGCGAAGAAATTCATCTTTCAATTCCTGAAGCACCAATCTTTGCTGCCGCTGGACCGATTGTTCTTGTGACACAGTAGTCGGCTGAGCGACAGGACTATTATTAAGAAGGCGCTTGACGATTAGACGGCAGGCGTCCTCAAGGGCTCCTGTTCCTTCGTTGAAATCGAGCACGTCACTCATAAGCTTTCCGACCACGGCATTAGGTTCCTTCTCCCAAAAAGCCCGTAATCGATTCGCTTTTGATCCGCTTTCATACTCGTAACGCGAATCGTATATGTTGAAACCAGTACTTGAGAGGACCAATTCAGCAAAGGTTCGGTTTGAAAAATTCGAAACGTACCCGGAACTCATCCCGAGGAGTTGCTCAAATTTACGTTTTTCTATGAAAGTTAGATCGGACATGCTGCAAGCGCGACCCTCTCAATACCGTATAACACAGGCTGCTTTTTGAAAAGACTCTATGAAAGGCTGCCGAATTAAAGAAGTGATTTTCAGATTTGGGTTTCTGCAACGGAATCAGGTTTGATCGGATCGGCTTCATCTAGCCGTCTCATGTAGTGCAAACGATTCGAGTGGTTGTCAGTTAGCTTGTGTTCAGAAAGCCATCGATCGTACTCAAGTATATCCATGCCGTACCGTTTTGCCATTTCGGGTAGCTTTTCTCGGAAGTCCTTGAAATACGGACCTTCATCAACGAATTGTATCCGCTGGTTTGCGAGAGTCTTCAGAGAGGCTCTGTGAGGACGGCGCACCGGGCCTATGTAATTGTCCAGGAATTTCATCGCCTCTCTTGCTGTGAGGTCGGCCGCTTGAATTCTTGGGTTTTTGCGATTGTCAAAATTGATCTTAGTCCCATAAAAAACATTTTTATCTTTCAAGAACGGTTGATCTCGTAATGACTGAAACAAAAGATTTACGACGTACTCCTTCCCTTGTCGATTATCGAAGAAGAACTCCACTTGCTTGTTCTCCGCTAGAGCAAGTCGAGAACAGTATTTAAGTACATCACCAATTCCGTGAAGAAAACCGTTTTCCAGATCATCATTCGGAAAGTTCGCACGATAGCTCATAAGGTCAAAAGACGATCCATAACCGCGTATCCCGCTGTTTGCGATGATTTTGGTAAGGTCTTCGTACAGCTTTAAATTTTCCCGATGTTTTTCTTGATCGGGATCGTGGGCATATTGGGTCTCGCAGGTTGTCGCGTGGAATTCCTTCCCGCCAGTTCTTTCAACCCAAGCAGCTTCTAGGGCACTCCATTCGGATTCTGTTCCGAAGAGTCCGGCAACGGCGGCCACTCGCTCACGTTTGCCGTCAAAACTCTCGTCACCGAAGAACTTTAATCTTTCAATGTCAGACATTCGCAATCTCCATTGAGGCTGTTTTTATTTAGTCGCCGCTCGCATAAACAACCCACGTCCAAAATATCACTTCGCCTTAGTTTCGCCTACGGTTTTTATGTTAGGATTCGTGACGAGAACGCAATGGATCAAGAAAAATTAGCGGCTGCTCAGATCGAGCTTATGAAACATCATTGGGATACTTTTTCGACGCAACCGCTTACTATCGCGCGAGGTGGAACCGGGGTGATCGTATGCGGCTGCGTTCATTGCCGAATAATTTTGTACACCTTCAATCAGTTTTTGTCGCATCTGGCGTTGGATGTGTTGCCGAAAATTCTGGAAGGAATGGTCGGAAACGATGGAAATGGTGGAAACGGACACGGATAAGGCAAACATCCAATATATCAAAATGGAGTTTTTCCGCGCCCCGACCCAAAATTGCAGAAAATTGCAGAGTTTAAACAAAGAGATCGATAGAACGGAGCAACGAATTCATGTCGTACATTTTGTGAAAGGTATGCGTTTTTTCGTTGACACCCTGGCCCATGCTTGCTTCCATATGGGTAGCTCGGAAAGTTCAGGACGTGGAGCTTTCGGTACGATGGCAGTCGGCCCGTTTGCTCCCGGAACACCGCTAACTAAAGCGGAGGATCGTGAGTTCGAATCTCACCCGAGCCCATCACTCTTATTGAGTCCAATGAACATCCCATTGGATCCCATGAATTCCTATTGAGTCTCAGGGATTCTTATTATTTGAGATTTGATCTCATTCGTCAAGCTTAATGCCTCCTCAATTCCCGAAAGTCGAAAGAGCTAAGGCCATCGTCCTAGATGGCGTCAAGCTAACCCTTAAACCCTGCGTGAAATGCAAAGCCGAATTCTACGGAACTGAAGCGCAGAGTAAGTGTGAGCCGTGCCAGAAAAAGAAACGTCGCTCATAAAACTTGCTCTTGTATGGTTGGCGCGATTGCCGCTGGCTTCCAAACTTCTTGTGTTTTTCGGTTGCCTCTTTTTGCTTTCTGGATTATTCGGATTGTTGCCGCCGCGCCCGATTTTTTCAATTCGTCTGATATGCCTAGGCTTGTCGTGGGATTACTTTTTTAGAATTAAGATCGTGGGAATTCACACAGAGGAATATCCGGACGATATAGTGAAGAAACAAATTTGGGTCCAGTGGTCAAAAGCTATTGGAGGATTTTTCTTTTTGGCTCTTGCGGCTATGCCTAATCAATATTGGATGTGGATTTACCACCGGCTAAGTTAAGGTGGTACGATTCATCACAGTATGTCAACACCTCCGAACCCACTCCCCTCGGAAACAACGAAACGCGAGAAACCACCAATAGCCCAATTCGACATTAGCTGCAACAAAAAGAGAGATTGGATCGATAAGGGGAAATTGGGTTTGGAACTGTTCGGCCTTGCTGTGGTTATAACTTACACAATATTTACGATCAAGATTTGGCGTGCCAACAGACAAGCCGCCGATGCTGCGGCCAAAGCAGCGGGTGCGGCCGAGGGAGCTAACAAGATCGCTACGCAGCAACTTGAGCTAAGTACTCGGCCGTGGGTCATGGCGGAGATGGTGAGTGCCGGTCCGATTACATTTGACAGCGCCGGTGGGCGGGTGAACTTTGCTATTCGAGCTACCAATGTCGGGCATTCGCCGGCGATAAACGTCAATATTAAATACAAGGTGTTGAACAGTCAGTCTCCCAACATACTTGGCGCTCAGCTAGAGCTTTGCCCGAGTTCCGGAGCAATCCCATTACCCAAAGGAGTCTTTTGGGGCGCAACGTTATTTCCTGGAAAGGATTTCACTCAGCCGATTATGGTAACTCTTGAAAAACCCGAGCTTAATAAAAAGTTCATAAGTTTTCCGGAGGGTACTCTTCTTCTCCATGTTGTCGGTTGTATCGATTACGTGTTGGGATCGTCCGACAATCATCACCAAACTTTCTTCAATTACGATCTGGAGGGCATGGCAGATAGCGGGAAAACCGAATCACTGATGAACGGTACCGATATCCCGAGCAGCAAAATCCGGATTTTCTCTGACAGCCACATCGGAGGTGGCGCAAACTAACAAACATCCAACTTGCACTATCGGTTTTGGTGCTAGGGCTTAGTTACGAGCACATATTCACCGAGATGTTTTCCGCCTTTGCAATCGTTCGCGATCATATCATTGAGTCCCGCCAGATATTCTGGATTGTGCGGGTCGTCTTTGGCTGGGAAGAAGACGCCGAATTTGAGATTGCACTTCGAACAAGCACCAGCCAAACTTCCGCCGAATAATGAGTTCTGATCCGCCTTGAATATTTCTTCTAACTTTTCATAAGAAATCAGTTCGTGGAATGCTATGGCGCGTAGTGTCATTGCCCTCAGCCTAACTTGATGCACTCATCGCATCGCGGCTTTCCATTTGTTCCACTTCTTCGATGCTCGGGTTTGATCCTCTTACCATCGGGACAGTTATCCTGATCGTGATGCACATTTCGGTGGGTGGGTGGATACTCAATCGAATCTGTGTGGTATGCGGCCACTTTCGCCATTTAAATGTACTTCCATTTGATAACCTACCTCTGACGTAGAAATAATGGCAACTAAGCATCGCATGGTCCGAGACATGCGCTTTGATCGCGCAAGCGATATAATTCTAATTGAATTACGTATCGACATCATCTACACTCGCCGCCCTAATTACCTATGAGGGTAACATGACAAAAGTTGCCGTGCTCTTCTTACTAGGAATTCTCTCTGCTGGTTCTGCGTTTCCGCAAAGCGGTAATACCACCGCTGGTTTGGCAGGTATTGGTGCGGGCGCAGCTCTAAGCGCGGCTAACGGGCAAGGAGCGACCACGCCGTCTTCGGCAGGCGGAGGCGGCGGAAGTGCGCCTATCGAAATTCAAATTATGGTTTTCAAGGGAATGCAGGATATTGCAAGGAATATTGCCGATTCTACTGCTGTCCATCTAAGCGGATGTACGATTTCCCGGGACGAGACCTTTCAGGGAGATCGTGACAGAATTCGCGAAGACAGGACAACATCAGAGCGGGTATTAAAGATGCTGGAGCAACACAGAAGAATATTGAAAGACGACCAGAAAGTCACGCAACCAGATAGCGAGATTCTCTCAGAATCACGTCAAAGGATAAAAGACGATGAGAGTGCGCTAAAGAACGCTACGGACCAATTAAATTTAGACATGCGTCAATTAGATACAGACATGAGGGATCTAGTAGAAGCGAATAACGGTAGCTGCGCCATCCTGATCGAGGATCCTACTTCTTACAATCAGATCGCACTGTATCAAGCGGCTCAAGGGTACTACGATCACCTTAAAAAACTTCACGATCAGCTCCAAGAATACTTTTCGTTGCAAGTGGTGCCGTCTTCGCTTGCCTTTACCCCCAAAAGTGGCGAGCCGGCGATTTCTCAGACAGTAAGCGTCACAAACGTCGGCAGTAATCCCCGAAAAATAAAGGCGATCACACTAGAAGGGCCGAACTCAGCGATATTTGATGTGGACGCCTCGGATTGCCAGATCACGTTAAATTTGTACAAATATAAGGAACTTAGTCGTGGCGAGTCTTGCGGTATCACACTAACTTTCCCGGCGACCCAAACTCCGGCCGGAAACTACTCAGCTACACTCACGATTTCAAGTGGTGAGAGCAGTTCAACGAACACCGATACAGTTCAGACTATGCTGTTAACAGGAACGCTTGCGCCCTCGGCCGAAGATCTCAAGAAGAAGGAAGATGAGCAGAAGAAATTGCAGAAGGAATTACAGAAGCTCAGTCCGCAGGGCCAGGAGTTTCTGAATAGGTACTACATACCTTCCGACCAAGTTGCCAATTTAGCCGCGCCCGCTGCCGGAGGAGGTGCGCCTACCGCTCCAGGAGGCCCGGCACCTTCTACGCCGCTTGGCTTGACTTATATGAGTGATATTACAACCGCTCTGGGCGGGCTCAAATCCAACATTACCTACGGATCGTCCTCTTTCCAGCCGACGACACAAGCCTTCGAGGTTCTAGTTGAAGCAGAATTGCAGATGAAGGGGATTTTCGCTTATACGTCAACTTCGGCTCTCAATCTAGAGGAAGCAACTGCTGCATTATCGGGCCAATTCGGTTCTATGTTGGTGTGGGGCAACGATATCTCAAACTGGACAAACCAGTGCAAGCCCCCGAGCGTAAATCCGACACCGAATCCCGGTGGAAAGCCGGGAGACGGAGTTATATCTAGCAATCCCCCCAATAATTCAGTGTCAAACTCGGTATGCGCTCAGTCTGCCATCGTCGCGGATCTGGCGGTTGCTCAGCAGATGAGTACCGGTTATACGACATTACTCTCAACCTCAAATGACGGCGGTGGAAATCCGGTAATCGTTGATGTTCTGCGTGGACGAATCTTGTCGGACGAAATGGCTCAGGGTATTCCGTCGTTGCAGGTTGCGGTCGCCTCAGCAGGCGGGAGTACCAAGACGAACAGCATTTTTGGCGTGAACCTTTTTTACACGTTCGCACCTTCATACAATGGGGGCATCATTGCGACTTTCGAGTTGCGTGATAGCAAAAATCTGCTTTTAGAATCAGGGGCACGAAACGTGCTGTTCGCTTATAGAAAGTGGAAGTCTAAGGATTTCCATCCCGGTGAGCTGAAACGTGCAAGCACGTGCGATAGCTTCTGTAGTGTAGAGAATCCATGACGGTGACATTTTCCTTCGCTTGTGAAACTCGGACAGAATCTAGTATCGCGTCTGATTCTCGGCTCAGATAGGCCACTACTGCCTTACAGGACTCGCAAGCCGTCAGGTGCGCAATGAACTTCGCGTCCAACAACATCTTTGCAAATGCCTTGCAGGGTCTCGCCTGAATTCCTTCGGGTTTGCGGTTTTTAAAACTCGGTTCCAATGCCATTAGCCTCTGTACCATCGCTGTAGTCGTGTCCGTGGGTAACGTCCCAGCTATCTAGCCTATTAGATATTGAATGTAAGATTTCGTACCAATTCGGGAATTTAACTTGACAGGAGGCGCAGGCCTCTGTCATACCGCACACACTTAGTTGTTTCGGAGAAATTATGACTCTAAAGCGGCTCGCGTTGGCCTTCGGTCTGTCTTTGATTCCGTTCACCGCTTTCTCACAACAAGCACCGGTCCAGAACACACAAGCTATGGCTTTGGCGACACAAGCCTTGGTCGCGCTGACGGGCACAACTCAGGTCAGTGACATAACGTTGAACGGGACGGTGACGCGCACCGCAGGATCGGACGTTGAGAGCGGAACGGTCGTTCTCGAAGCTTTGGTTGGCGCTTACAGCCGAATGGATCTAACTCTTTCTACTGGAGCACGCCACGAAGTCCGAAATCTATCATCAGTATCCGCACCTCAGGGCTACTGGATAGGGGCGGATGCGTCGTCACATCCCTTCTCATCGCATAATTGCGTGACCGACGCGGCTTGGTTCGCGCCTGTGCTGTCCGTGCTTTCCCAGCTCTCAAATCCGAATCTTATAGTTTCCTATGTCGGCCAAGAAACAAGGGCCGGAGCTACTGTTCAACACTTGCATTTCGCGTTTCAGAGCCCATCGCCCGATCCGACAGGAATCCTCCAAGGCCTCGGCGCTGAAGAGGTTTACTTAAATGCCTCGACTTTTCTTCCCGTGGCAATCACCTTCAACGCGCATCCAGACAACGATGCCGCTACGAACTTGGCAGTCGAAATCGACTTCACTTCTTACCAATCGGTAAGCGGCGTCCTGGTTCCCTTCCAGATTCAGAAGCTCATAAACAACAGCGTTGTACTTAATCTGACAATCAATTCCGCTGCAATAAATCAAGGACTGACACCGGCTGATTTTTCCTAACGACTCCGAAGGAGCCTGATATGCCAAGATCTCAAATTCGGCTTTGGTCGCTCGTAATTTCGATGTTGATGATTTGTTCAGCTCCCTGTTTCGCGCAAGTCCAGACAGGAACCCCACCCTACGGCAGCTTTGGCGGCGGGCCGGACATCGTCAATCTGGGCAACCTGAACGTGCACATCAATGTGCCAATTTTCAGCAGGGCGGGTCGCGGCATGCCTCTTACTTACAGTCTCGGATACGACACCTCGGTTTGGTCTCCGGTGAACTCCTCGGGAAGTCAAGTTTGGACGCCCGCCACGAATTGGGGCTGGACCAGTTCTACAGCCTCAGTTACGGGGCATCTTTCCTCCAGGTTCACAAGTTCCCAAACTTGCCCAACGTATATCAACCCCCATCTGCCGCCAGTCGATGAGGAAACGATTTACACTTATACTTGGACTTATTACGACTCCTTCGGAGGCGTGCATCCGTTTAGCGGCGATACAACGACGTGGACCTCTTCACCGTGCGGATCCGCTGGGTCTACTAGCTTGAACGCGACGGCAACTGACGGCTCGGGTTACACATTGTCGGCGAATGGAGCATCTGGATCAGTGTATACGCGCAAAGGCACATTAATTGGGCCGCCAAATAACAAATTTTCCGGTGTCGGCACCCTGACGGACCGGAACGGGAACGTAATCAGTGTGGATAGTTCCGGCAATATTACGGATACCCTCGGGACAGTCGCGCTAGCTGTCGCCGGAACTGGCACTCCTTCCAGCCCAATTACCTTCACGTATACTCCGCCGAACGGGACTCCTACTGCTTATACTGCGAATTTTACATCGCTAACGATTAAGACCAATTTCGGGTGCAGCGGCGTTGCCGAGTTTGGGCCCACTGCTGAGAATCTACTCACTAGTATTTCACTTCCGGACGGAACCGAGTACACGTTCACCTACGAACAAACATCTGGATTCAGCGGCGACTATACAGGCCGTCTGGCGAAGGTGACGTTGCCCACTGGCGGAACAATTACATACACATATCCAGGATCGAACGATGGCGTCGAGTGCTCAGACGGCAGTACTGCGAGTTTGACTCGTACGGTCAACCCTGGAGGTGAATGGCAATACGCTCGATCTGGCTCAGGTACGGCTTGGACCACGACGGTTACGGATCCTACTACGCCTACAAATAATCAAACACTGATCAATTTTCAGAGCGTGACTTCGGTCGCGGGCAGCGCCGCATCTTTCTACGAAACCGAGCGCAAGATATACCAGGGCTCGATTTCATCAGGCACTCTGATGGAGACGATTTTCACTTGCTATAACGGGGCGGCATCACCTTGCAATTCCACTGCGGTTGCTCAGCCCATCACTCAGCGCACCATTATCGGTCAGTGGCCCGGATCCGGTGGCTTGGAGTCAAAAACCAACATAACCTATAACTCCTATGGCTCGGTGACGGAGAAAGACGAATACGCCTACGGGGCGGGAGCGCCTGGCTCGCTGGTACGCAAAACGTTGACCAGTTATGCGAGCTTGGGTAATAACATCGTTGGCATGCCGTCAACAATTACGGTCGAAGATGGATCAAACAATGTAAAGCAAAAAACGACCTACTGCTACGACGAAGGTACTCCGAGCGGCACATCGACATGTGCGGCTACAGGTCCCCCCACAGCGACATCCGGAACGCCTCAGCACGTCGCCGTCACCGGTTCGAGGGGTAATGTCACTACGGTCGCGTCTCTGGTGCTAGGTACAACGACTTTAGGCAAGACGTATACGTACTTCGATACCGGCAATGTGCTAACGGCAACGGACGTAAACGGTGCTCAATCCACATACAGCTACGGCACTGGTTCCTGCGGCAACTCATTCGCCACTTCTGTCAGCGAACCTCTAAGTCTCTCCAAATCGATGGCTTGGAATTGCACTGGCGGCGTCGAGACTTCCGTAACGGATGAAAATGGCCAACCGGTTTCGACGACCTACAATGATCCTGATTTCTGGCGCCCAAACTCGTCAACGGATCAGGAATCCAACGTCACGAACATGACTTATACGGGACAAACTTCAGCGGAAGCGTCGCTTACTTTCAGCTCTTCAACATCCGATGTGCTGGGGAATGCGGACGGTTTGGGACGAACGCAAGTAACTCAAGTGCTCGAAGCGCCGGGTTCCACCACTTACGATTCAGTGGAGACGGACTATGACATCGTGGGGCGACCGTCCAAGACGAGCCTTCCCTACAGCGCCTTGGCAGGCCATACCAACTCTACCGCTCCGGGAACGACCACCACATATGACGCGCTAAATCGCAAGTACCAGATAACCGACAGCGGCGGGCGCACAGTTGCCTTCACCTACTCGCAAAACGATACATACCGCAAAGTGACACCCGCGCCGACCGGCGAAAATGCTAAACAAATACAGTTCGAATACGACGCACAGGGACGGATGTCTTCGGTTTGCGAAATCACTAGCGCCACGGGGAGTGGTAGTTGCGCTCAATCCTCCGCTACCACGGGCTATTGGACGACTTACAGTTACGACGTAAACAACAATCTGACCGCTGTTACGCAGAACGCTCAGTCTACCGGCAGCAAACAGACGCGTGCGTATGCCTACGATGATCTAGGACGGATGACCTCGGAGACAAACCCTGAATCCGGGACAACAAACTACACCTTTGACTCGGACACGACTTGCGGAACCTATAAGGGCGATTTGGTCAAGAGGGTGGATGCGGTCGGAAACGTCATCTGCTACGAATATGACGCATTGCACAGACTGACCAAAACGTTTGTTTCATCTGGATCCTACGCATCGAGTACTCCTTATAAATATTTCATCTATGACACAGCCACGGTGAACGGCGTTGCGATGGCCAATGCGAAAACCCGGATTGCAGAGGCCTACACCTGCACGTCTTCTGCCTGCACGTCCAAGATCACGGATATCGGATTCAGCTACTCGGCCCGCGGAGAAACCAGCGACGTGTACGAATCTACCCCGAATTCTGGCGGGTATTACCACACTAGCGCGACCTATTGGGCCAACGGTGCGCTCGACGTCCTGACCGCAAAGTACGGCTCGACCGGCATAACAGGATTGCCTACTTTTACGTATGCTCCAGACGGAGAAGGAAGGATTAGCACCATCTCGGCAAGCTCTGGACAGAATCCTGTAACTGCCACCGCGTACAACGTGGCAAGTTTGGCCACCGGGATTACTTTTGGTTCCTCCGATAGCGACTCATTTACGTATGACCCGAACTCGAACCGCATGACGCAGTATAAGTTCACGGTAAACGGGCAGTCGGTGGCCGGAACCTTGACGTGGAACGCCATAGGCACGTTGGAAACTTTGGCAATAACAGATCCGTTTTACGGCGCCGGGAACCAGACTTGTTCCTATACACACGACGACATGAGCCGCATCGCGGGCGCGAATTGCGGTTCAGCTTGGGCCCAGACCTTCAGTTATAGCGCCGACGGAGCCGGAGCTTTCGGCAATCTCAGTAAGAGCGGCACGGTGTCGTTTCAGCCGACTTACTCCTACTTGACTAATCGCATGACACAGGTGGGCAGTTCTACGCCGACTTACGATGCCAACGGCAACGCGACCTACGATACGGCTCATACATATATGTGGGACGCTGCCGGCAGGCCGGTGAGCGTGGACAGCGTCGGTTTGACCTACGACGCCCTAGGCCGCATGGTCGAGCAGAACAAAAGCGGCGCGTATTATCAAATCGTCTACGCACCGACCGGCGCGAAGTTTGCCATTATGAACGGCTCGACACTGCAGAAAGCTTTCGTGCCGCTCACAGGCGGTTCACAGGCGGTTTATACATCGAGCGGTTTGGTCTACTATCGCCACTCTGATTGGGTCGGTAGTTCGCGATTCGCCTCTACTCCATCCCGCACGATGTATTACGACGGGGCATACGCGCCATTCGGTGAAGCTTACGCACAGACCGGCACGGCCGATCTTTCATTCACGGGCATGAATCAAGATACAGTTGCGAATCTCTACGACTTCCCTGCTCGTGAACTCAACAACATTCATGGTCGTTGGCCTTCGCCGGATCCGGCCGGATTTGCAGCCGTCCAGGTGGAGGACCCGCAAACGTGGAACCGATATGCTTATGTGCGGAATAGTCCACTCCATTCAATTGACCCGCTTGGTCTGTACTGCGTGGATCCCTATGGTAACGAAACAGACGATGACAGCGACGGCTGTGCCGCAAATGGTGGCACATGGATAGACTGTGGTGACTGCGTAGGCGTCGGACTTTTTAATGGAAATGGTGGAACAAATGGCGGGAACGCGGGTTGCAATGCTAACAATCCGTCCTGCGGCGGCGATGGTTCCGCCCAAGTCGGGGGGGCGGACACTGGTTGTACGCCAGGGGACTTTAACTGCGATCCTTTCTCCACCAACTCATGCGTTGACGCGTATTCTGGGACGTGTAATTCGGCTTCCAGTGCATTTCAAAGTATCGTAGCTGGCTTATGGAATTCCGATCCTTGTGTTTATAATGTCGCAAGCGATGGCAGCAGCTATACCTATAGTTCCACAATGACAGAAAACCAATGCATGAAGGCTGGGGGGACATATGTTCCGCCCGGTTACGGCTTTGACGTGAATTCAAATGGACAAGTGCATGTAAATAGATGTTCAAACAACGCGATCGTCGGCTTGAACATTTTAGGCACCTACGGATTTACAATCGGAACGATGGCTCAGTTCGGTGTCGTAAGCGCACCAGTAGGCTGGGTGTCATACGGAATTGGCGCTCTTGGATTTTTTGCGGGATGGGTTTGCCAGTGAAACGAGAAGAGTTAAGGAGGAAAAATGGCACTAAATTCATGGGAGTCAGTTCCAGAAGGTCATTTCGAATCAGCGGAAGTTTTTGCCAAGACGCCCTTCCGCTCCGGGCAGTTTCTGGCAGTAACGAGTCTGGTCACACTGGTCGGAATAATGGACGTCACCGTACTTGTCCGGCTTTCGGAACGACTTCCCGGGCTACCTCTCAGTGCTTACGTATGTGTTTTCTTAATATTCGCAATCACTTTAGGAAGCTGGCTACGTATGACCCTGATACACCGAAGATTACACAGCCTCTATGTTAATAGCACGGTAGAAAGTTCCACGTTGGGTTCCACGATTAATATCGCCCTTAGAGCCGCTTCGTCTCTAAGCTATTGGGGAACCGTATCTGCGGCTGCTGTGGGTGGTGTCGGACTGGGGGCTCTTTTGCAGGTTTTCAGCTTTATGCGCGGGAGATAATCTGGGGTGATTACTCTTGCTCGCTCTAATCCCGATTGCCCGGGCATCAAGAGTGATGTGTACATCCCGGCGGCCGCGTGAACGACAATGGAACGCCGCCTTGAAGCTGACCAGAAATCCTCCCTGCCCAGAATACCCATTTCTTGGCCGGTCAGCATCGCAGGGATCTCGCTTGCCCGAAAGTGCCACTCGCCCCTTAAAGCTACAGACTGCCAGTATGACTGTCCGTCGTCCAAAGAAATAGCCCAATTCGCTAGGGCCGGTAAACGCCTAGTATATTTCCCTGAATCACGGCAACCTCTCCCGACGACACAGCATAAAAAATTGTAGACCAAATCCTGGGAACCGACTTGATCTTAGTGGTTATCGAACACTTTTCTGATTTTGTAGCCAGATCGTAAAGCGCAATTTGCAGTGGTTCGGGTCCAATATCAGGGTCGAGCGAATTCAAATGAGGATGCTGGATCGACGCGGCAAGGAGTGCCCCCGCCCCTCGAACCGAAGCCACTTGCTCGTTCATTGGAATGTCCCAGAGCAACCCACCATCGTATGAAAAAAGCTTCAATTCCTTGCAACCGTATCCGACAGAGAGATCTGGAGTGATCCTTGCGAGGCCGGACGGACAGGAATGATCTTTCGCAGCATCGTTAAAGCCAGCCGCTACTTTCCCTGAGGGTATGTCGCCTTGCGGTAGACCCTCCACGGGATGGAGGGAATCCGCGTCCAGTACGGCCGTGCCGCCCACGAGCCGCGAAGAATCGGATGCGGTGTAATGTATGTAAAGCCGCTTACCGGAGAAAGACACGGAAACTTCATACCACTCCAGATCCGCTGTCTTCTTGTGCGGGAAATGCGCTATCGCAACCTGATCAAAGTTTGCCGAGAAGGAGCGAATAATCTCTCCTGTCCGAATCAGAAACCTCCCATCGTGAGTTGGAAAGACTCGCGAGGGAAGCCATCCACTTGTGACGAATTGAAACGATTTCAGTTCTGTTTTCTGTGTGACGTCCAAAATGGACACGTGCAAAAGATATCTCCCACTTCCTCCGCTTGGGTCTTTTTGGCGCAACGCTTGTGGCTCGTCCACTTCCGACACCTGATAGACCGCAAGGACCTCCGGAGAGATAAATTCAACTCCCTGCTGATTCGTCAGTGACACCCAACTATTCTCGCGTTTCTTTACGCCGAAAACCTGAAAGTGATACGTCTTATCCAGATCGATTGCCCATATTGGCTGGGCACAAGGCACTCGACCGGCAATGGAACCAAAGAGACTGAACAAAATCAGAACGAAGCAAGCTCGGTACATTCAGGGTATCCTTGCTCGTAGGTTTGGCATGAAGCCAACATCCTCATTGCAAATTTGTTTGGGCATCGTTGGACTTCACGTAATGGGCATTATGCCTCTTAGTCATTCTCCCGATGATGCCAGAACCACACCAGAAAATCTTCCTCCTGCAAATAGCTGTTCAAACAAGAACCGTTGACGTCAACGATTTACCCCTCGAATCTAAGGACGACGGGTCCGCTTACAAATCTGCGGATGATGAGTACGTGCGTACTATAGGTTAATGCCCCAGTTCTTGTAATCTAGCAGCGTACCGAGAATGGGCGTTTTATTAAGCGCGCCAGGCAACTGAACCGGAGAAGGGGTCACGGTGCCAGCCTCCAGGGTTCGGAGGGATACGGCCTGAAGGGGCAAAACCGCTGGGGTCTTCTGCACAATCTCAACAACGGTTAAACGAAGGCGAAGATTACTCGCGGTCTACGGGTTTCGCCGCCGGGCCAGACCGGCAATCTTGAACTGGCTGGGTTTGACTGATCGCTGGAACGCAAATATCGGCCAGGAAAAGATCGGATGGCCTTAGCACACCCGAAGCAGGGCCAGCCTCCCCAAGAACTTCATTAGGCGGGTTTGGGGTGATTCCTCGGTCTCTATGTGTACCCCAATCTGTACCCAACTGAGGGCAGATTTTGGGTACGCCCCGCTATTTTCGGCCCGACAATCTTTTTCGGTGACGCCGGAAGCGTACCTGCAACCCTACTGGGATATACCCATACAATGTAAATACCTTATTATAATAGACTTATGGTGCATGTGTACCCAAACAGAGTTCACTCTGGGTACGGGTTTAGGTACACTTTCTTGATTTTTCGAAGTTCAGGTGTCTAAGAGGGGGGCGCTGCCGGGTACATCTCTTTTCATTGGCCCGGGCCTGCAAGACAGATCCGCCGCAAATTAATCTGCGTGAAGCGCTGCAGAGGGTAGCAGGCCGTCGTCACTGGCGGTTTAAGGAACCTGATTCCCTCCGCTGTGGAGAATACATCCGCAAAAATGGTCCCTAGCCGAACCTCCTTTCCTTTTCCACTCCTCTTCCAGCGATGGTGCGGAAGCGCGGAGCCAGACTCAATGTTTCTTTGTGTTTCTTGCGGAGACCTATTGACTTCGAAGTGTTTCGGTTGATAGCGTCGACTTTGCTCCAGTGTATCAATTTCGTTGCAAGTTCCCTACTGTCCCGCGTCGCGAGCGCATGGGTGTCGGATTCCGAACGAAGGAACGAAATTGAAAAAAGGAAGGCTTGAAGAGTTTCAACCCCCCGTTAAAAAACACGGCGAATTGTAAAGCACTGAAGCGCAAAAGTTCTTTCACCGCGCTTATCCCCGACCAGACCCCCTCGGCAACCAGCAAGAAGCATGCGAAATCGACGGTGTATTCGAAGCTTGACAGCCACCCGATCCAGGACAATCGTGTCGACAACGCCCCCACTCGCTCCTACCCTGAGCGCATCGCGAACAGTCGAAGGACCTACTGGCTACGCAATGCACGACTAACGAACGAAGCGAATATCGGTCGGCACAAAACGGATCCAAATAAACCTGTTCGTTTCCAAACCTGTCAATTCGAAGAAGGGCTCGGACGGCTGCGGGGTGGTAAACGCTACAATCGAACGTGCATTCGTGAAGCTGAAGAAAGAAATCTTGAAATTATTGAAGAGCGCAAAGCTGCTGAGGACGTCATCCGCCGGATTGGGCCCATTGAGCAACCAGTGTGGACGCGGCCGCCTTCGTACGATCTACCCTATCATTCCGATGAGGTGAACATCGATCCTGCTTACTCGGAAGAACGTCTGAGCGTTGCCTTCGATATTGAATTTCACAATGAGAACAGAGCCGCCGGCGAACAATTTGCTACATGGTGGAAAGAGGCAAATGAACTTACTCAAGATCCGGATTTCTGCCACTGGCGTGCCCATCTCATCAACCAATATGCAACGACTCGCGGGCAGGACGACGAGGATGAATCGTTGGAGTTCAAAGGCGCGCTCCTTGGGCGAACACCGATGCCACTGTGCTATTTCGTTAAGAAGAATTCCTCTGACGCGATGATGAACGCTTCCAATTATTACACTCGCGAAATGCGAACATCTGATCCAAATTTCGACGGTGATCCCGGCGATCCGACAGAAACTCCGCATGTGATGCACGCAGGCAAGATTCCTTCGCACGATACCCTGAAGGAAACAAAACTTCGTGCGTACTATAAAAACCGTTATGGCAACCACAAATCTATGGATTTAGTCAACGACCCCGAATTCAAGACATCCGCTCTTAATTACACCCACGAAGTCGAGTTTCACTTAACTGAAAGAATGGCTGAACTGGAAAAGGAAAAGCCGAGTACTTTGCGAAAACAATTTCAGCGCGAGCGAGAACGATTCACGTTGGGTTTCGACTTCGACAAAGTCTCGGATTTCAAGTTAAGGCAGATGGCTATCGGCGGCGGATATTGGGCTGAGATTCCACGGAAGAATCAGACACCGGAAATTCGTGTTATTTACAGCGGAACTGAAACTGGCGAAGCCCGCGCGCATGCCATTGACGCCGCGATTTACAAGCTGTTTGACGATCTTCGTACGAGCCGTATCGAATCCGCCTTAAAGAGGAGCGAATGGCAGCCAATTGATGACCAAGTGAAAGCTTGGGCGGACGCCCGAAAAGCCGCGCTGGAGTTCGTCAAGGACAACGTTATTCGTGAATCGCGCATGAAGTTTTTTGACGCCGGGCTACCCGGCGAGTTACTCGGAAGACTAAAATCCACGCTGAAGCAGTTTGGAAACGCCTTCGAGCGGGACTTGGCCCACGGTGGGCGTTTTTAACAAATTATTAAAACCACGCACAGAAGCGAATCTATATCCGCAGTTAAGCCTTTTGTAATCAACCGCTTATAGAATAATCCCGGCGCCGAATGACTGCCGGTGGGGTTCTGTCACGTTTTGACGCTAATAGTAGAGGGAAAAAATAAATGTCACAATTAACAATCACTGTTACTGAGAAAGGAATTACCTCCGTAAAAGCCTCCGTCACTTCCGTTTTCGAACAATATCAGGTGTCCCGTTTGTCGGCCAGAATTGCCATTGGGCTCGACCTGATAAACCGGATGGCTCTCGAAGAAGGACCCGGCAACATAGAACTTCGTGTCCCGACCGTCGCCGTTCACAAATTGTAGCTCTGAACTACCAGAAAAGGAGATTCATGAAAATTTATCACAAAAACGACGTTATGTCGTCCGCCTACACGTGTGAGGAGGAAATTGCTCTTTGGAATGAAGCTTTCGCTGGCAGGATCAAAATTGTTTGTTCGATTCGCGACCGATCCCCGGATGGAGAAAAATGGGAAGATATTGTTGCCCGGAGAGAAGCAGCCAGGCCACCCGAACGCACCCTGGAGGAAACTAATAGGCTACTGCTGACAGATCCTATCGAGGAGGAAAAAATCCGGTCACGTTTTTACGAAAGAAGATACGAAGAAGAAAAACAACGACAACGTGAAATCACTCGATCCTGGGTTTACGATGATTCATGCGCCGATCAGAGAAAGAGTACCGAAAAATGTCTGGAATGGTCCGCCATCCCCGTCGAATTCCTACAAATAAATAAACGCTCCACAGCCACAGGCTTAACAGACGATATGCCCCGTGTAGTCTTGAACGGCCGCTTAGGGGACATCTGCGATGCGCGAATGCTGAACGGTAATCGGTTCCCCGTCGCGTACGCGTGGCCCGCAATGTTGGCTGTCGCTGGAGCGATGGTCCCCGTTGTAGCTCCGCGACCAAATGTAATCACGGCCGGTGACGTTATGACGAACTCTTTCACAGGTTTGATCGGCGACGTCCATACCGGTAAAAGCCAGGCTATTGGGTGGGCCAGGGCAATCCTGGATTTACCCGCAAAAATGTTCTCGGAGGTTAGAGCAGGCTCGGCCGAAGCGCTTTTGAAAAGATTAGCCCGGCGACAAAAAGATCAACTTTTGGGAAGAAGCATTTTAATCGATCTTGACGAATGGGCACATCTATTCGCCAAAGCAGGGATCGACAATTCAACCTTCTTAACATTCATGACCACCGCGTTCTACAAGCGGCACTCCGATTCCGTCCTCGGTGGAGGTATAGATGTGGAACTGGACTGTGCTCTTTCTTTCATCGGCGGAATCGTCCGAGATGAATTTGGCGATTGTTTTGGTGAGAAATCGATGGGCGGTTTACATGATCGATTCGTCTTTGGTCTCTGTCCCGAAGGTTACAATTTTATTTATCGGCCTTTCGAGGGAGGCAGCGAAATAGTTCAGCCCGTTGCAGTCACAATCGACCGCGATGTGTATGAAATGGTGGCGGAAATCCGAAGAGTGAATCTCAAAGTAGGTCGAGAAGCAGAAAACGCTATTCGCGCCGCCCATATTTGTGCAGCCTTTGACGGGCGTACAGTTTTACATGCGATTGATTGTGAAATCTCGGTCAATGCCTTCATTAAAGAACAGCTTCGCATCCGCGAAATCCTCAGACCAAACGCCGGCAAAACGAACGACGCGATTATGGCGAACGCACTTGTGGACTGGCTTAGACTCCACGGCGCCAATGAGCGAATCGTACCGGAGCGTGAAGTGCTCCACGGCCTGCGCAGAACGATCGAGAAATTGGGCACTGGAGTCTTGTTCTTCGCAACCAGGAATCTTGTGACTCAAGGAATAATTGCGTACGGAGAAATTCCAGGGGCAAAAACATACAAAGGCCGGAAACCCAAAGGCTATCAACTTCTCAGGGAGGAAAACTAATGCCAGCAACATTTTCCCAACGTGAAGTAGGACGCCTGCGCAATTTGATACGCGACAAGAATAAATCACCAGCGGTACGAATTGAGCACTCAAAAACTCTTTGGACCAATTTCCCGAGCGCTAACAATCGGAAAATAATTAGTGCAGCTTTCAACGGCATTTTGAAAATTGCCAACGACAACGATAGGGCAGATGCGGCAGCGGTCCAGTCCGAAATGGAAAGCTTTACGCCAGTCGCGAAACCGCCTTGCTTGACCGGCGTCGCGAATCTAGCGGCGCGACCGATTCAGCGAGTGGATCAGCCGGAGAGTCTTCCCGAATTAAAATGTACCTGCGTCATGATCGTCTTCGCAGGACTCGAAGGTTACAATGGTCCCCCCTGTCCTTGCCACGCACGCAACTAGCCCCAACGTCCGTTATTCTTCAAGATAGGCCGTAACGCCGTCCAACTTCCGTCCGTTACCCCGTGCGTACTTTCGGCATAATCGGACACGATCGGCACGGCCCCGACCGGAATTGCGGCGTAAAACCGAGAAATGCAACTTTACTTTAGCCGGTCGCCCTTCTAGCCTCGGTTCTCTTACTCACAAGTCTGGCGTTATCAACGCCTAGTAGAGGGCGAAGACGTCGGAATGCAACAATACCATTACTTTGTTGTTAGGCTAAAAGACTTGGCTGAAGGCTTTAGCGGATGCCGCCGAGGCTTCAGAATCACTCGGGTTGACGTAGGCGAGGGTGCTGTCAAACGATCGGTGCCCGAGGTGCTGTCTGATCAGAAAAGCGTTCGCGCCCTGCTGAACCATCAGCATAGCCGTCGTGTGCTTCAGGACGTGGGGATGCTGTAACGTCTCGCTTAGACCAGCCTTTCTGGCGATGGCTTTGAAGAGCTTGTAAACCGTCACACGGTTCAACTGTGTGGACTTCTGGCTATTAAAGACGAAATTGTCCGAATCGGGCTCCCGTACTTCGAGCCAAGCCTTTAGCACGGCGGCTTCGCTAAACAGACCGTTTCCCTTGACCTTGAGCAAGTTTTGGGTCGATTCCAGTGAACCCTTTAGCCGGGAAATGTGAATCTGTTCGGTTTTGAAGTTGATGTCCGTAAGTCGCAGGTTGGCGATCTCGGACGCCCTAGCGCCGTGCGCCACTGCGAATAGGAACATGGCGTGCTCCCGCGGTCCGTGTTCCTTGGCTGTTTTTAGGAAATGCTCCAACTGATCGCTCGATAAGTAGGAAATGCGGCTTCGAACCTGTTTTACTCGCGGCTTAGGCATCCTGATCAGATTACGGGGTATCGATGGCGTCATTTTTGTCTCCCCACGGAATGCAGCTTCTCACTGATAGTGTTGCATTGTAAAGAAGAATGGACGCCCATCGGAAAGAAATGTCCCGGCGATTCGCAGCTTCGCTTCCACACTTCTGTCCTTGAATTGCCTTTGTGTTTGCCGTCAGCGCGTCGGTTCCGATCTCATGTCTGCTTTTCGTTCATCTTCAAATCATCTAGGGGAGGTAGAGGGTCGACCAGGGGGCTCCACCCCAAAGCCTTTTCCCGAAGCGCCGGGGTTGACGCGACTTTTAACACAAATAAATTCCAGGACTGTTTCAGAACAATAGCTGCTAGAAAAATATGCTAGCCTCGCCGGTCAGTAAAAAAATTCCACAAAATAATATTTGGGAAATCAGGCAAGAAAAATAACAGAAGAACTGATGTCGAAGTTTGCCCCTGACGCCAATTGCCTTGACTTTTAAAGACAAATGCTTTATTATCTGTGAATTACAGTCTTAGATCTCGCAGGGGATCTTTGTGGCCGACCTGGTAGCAACGCGCCGCCCATTGCGTTGACGAACTCCAGATATCGGCAGTCTACCGGGCGGGGTACTACAAGCGGAGTCGGATAAGCGCGATTAAATCCGATAAACCCCAGGCAATAGCCAATTCGAAAAGGAATTGGTTATGCTCTCCTCGAAGGCGTTGTCTCCGCAAGACGCAGTGTCACCATCAAGAACTACAGCAAAGACAATAGTCACACCTCGCATAGCCCCACGTTTGCTTCGCATCGCCGATGCTGCCGATTACCTGTCCTGCACTTTTGGATTTATCGAAACGCTTTATAGGGAGGGCACGATCAAAACCGTAGTTCTGGGCAAACGTCATTTGCTCGATATTCGTGACCTGGACGCTTATATCGAACAGTTAAAAGAGACGGCTTAATCGCCGAACGCTTCATTAACTTTATCTCGCATTTTGTCGGAGTCGGCGACGCCTAGATACAGCGTTGTGGTCTCAAGCGAGGAGTGTCCAAGATAGTGCTGAATTGTTCGGACAGGAATTCCTGTTTCTGCCCAGCGAGTCGCGCACGTCTTGCGAAGCCTGTGAAGGTAAATGTGCTCGCAGACCGGATCTGTTTTGCAGGTAACGGTGACGAGCTTCCGCCATTTGTACTTCCCTTTCATAATCTTCGTAGTGCATTGCCCGCAATTTAAACCCGCCCGTAACGCAATCTTCTTAAGCCGCCGTAGAAAATGATTAGCCGGAGACCCGGCGCCGTTGGTAAAGATCCACCGACTGTCCGGCATCTTCTTCCGTCGATCTTTCAGTAATTTCAAAAGGCTATCTGGCAACGGCACTGTCCGGCTTTCATGGTTCTTAACCGTGAAACCTTCTTCCGGCTTGCTTCGAGTTGTGTACGTTCCTTTATCGAAGTTAATATCTGACCATGCGGCATAGGTGACTTCGCGGTCCCGGCACGCCGAGCCCAAGAAAAACTTGTACTGTACTTTCTCCTCTTCAGTCATTTCTTCGAACATTTTCTTCAGTTCTTCGTCTGTGTAAGGCACAGCCGTCTCGACTTCAACAGCCGGCATTTCATCTTTAGGGATACGGGCGACGATCCCGTTCTTCTTCAGCAAGAAAGCTACGATGTTCACCCTTGTGTCGATCGTCTTACCGGCGAAACCCTTGGCTGCCAAAAAATTCTTGTAGTTTCTAAGGACGCTCACATTGATTTCATCGAGAAACTTCACCTTTCCTAAAGACTCGAGAAATTCGTTTAGCGTCAACCGGTACTGTTGCTGCGTTTTTTTGGCTTTGTTCTTTTTCAATTCGAGGTAGGTTGCCACTACGGTTTTAATAGGAATGCGACTGCTGTTCATTTGACCGTTCAGGTCGGCGACGGACAGCCCCTTGGATTGGGCCTCGCAGAGCGTTTCGACTTCGGCGGCTTCAATTCTTGCGTCAGCGAAGGTCTCAGAATGAAGGGCGCGACGCTCCTGCTTGCCGTTAATCATAGGCCGCACAAAGAACGGACCTTTAACATCGCTGGTACGAATTCCCCGCCCTTCTTTGACCTTCTCTGCCTTCCACTGGCCTGCGGTGGTCTTGATACGCCTATAGAGTGTGAGCATAAAGCCTCTCAAATCACTCTACAATTAGTACCACGTAGTACAAACTATGTCAACCATGCGTTTTTATTGTATTTTTGGACTTTGGCGGAGAGGGTGGGATTCGAACCCACGGTTGAGTTTCCCCAACACACGCTTTCCAAGCGTGCTCCTTAAACCGCTCGGACACCTCTCCGTCTTTATT
>Ga0209006_10001200_pt1 | contig 23512 bp, 24 predicted proteins | sample JacPin_JW_Ref_O2_FD_188567 | JGI IMG/M metagenome (GOLD analysis project Ga0209006, IMG submission 188567) | Forest soil microbial communities from Algoma, Ontario, Canada - Jack Pine, Ontario site 1_JW_Ref_O2 (SPAdes) (version 2) | ecosystem: Environmental > Terrestrial > Soil > Boreal... | reverse complement strand
TTTCTTCGCCAGGATCAGGTTCGCTTCTTGCGCCGCCCGTGCGCTCTCCTGGGTCTTCACCGTAGCCTGCTGCTTCAACGGATCAATCTCGATCATCGGACTGCCGGCTTCCACACGCTCGCCCGAGTGCACGTAAATCTGAGTAATCACTCCGTCCACCTGGGGCATAATTACAGCCGAATCGCGCGACTTCACCGTCGCTACATAGTCGCTGGAGTCGCTCACCGGCACCGCCTTAGCTTCCTGCACTTTCACCGGCATCCCCACCGGTCCGCCCGCGTGCGCACTTTGCGTCGCATGGCTCGAGCAGCCAACCGTGAACCCCGCCGCCAGCACCAGCGCGAGCGCCCGTCCCAGCATTGCGTCGTTTCGACCACACTTTCGAATGTACTTTCGAATATTGTTCGCCATGGATTTCTTAAGCTTACACCTGCGATTTCCGGTTGTGCAATCAGACTACTGCAACCCGAGTCGGCCCACTTTAAAAGCCGCTCATCCCCTAGGGACGGGGATCGCAAGCTTTAAAGTTAACTGTCCCCTTAAGATTCGCCAGCCTCCCCAAGGGACGCAAATTTTAATTGGCCATCGGTTAGGGGGCCGTTCGCGGCGGCCTCAACAATCAACGGTCCTACCTTGTGAACCTCCGTATCCGGAGGGGGAAATGAATTGTGATAAATGAATCTAAGACACTACCTCGACTGCCGCCGAGCACACACCCCCACTGCGCTCTGCTACATTAGCTTTTCCTATGCCAACGGCCTCCCGAACGATCACCCGCAGTTTCGCCAGCGACAACAACGCCGGCGTCCATCCAGAAATCATCGAAGCGATCGCCCGTGCCAACCAGGGACACGTTGTTGCCTACGGCGACGACCCCTACACCCGCTCCGCCATCGCCAAATTCGAGGAACATTTCGGCTCCGGCATCGAGGTCTTTTTCACTTTCAACGGCACCGGAGCCAATGTGCTCGGCCTGCAAGCCCTGAATCGCCCCTACCACGCGGTCCTGTGCAGCGACTACGCTCACATCTATACCGACGAATGCGGCGCCCCCGAGAAGCACACCGGCTGCAAGCTGATCCCGCTCCCTAATCACGATGGCAAAATCACGCTCGATTCGGTCCGCCACGCCTACCACGGCATCGGCGACCAGCACCACGTGCAGGCGCGCGTCATTTCGATCACCCAATCCACCGAGATGGGAACCGTTTACCGGCCCGAAGAGATTCAATCGCTGGCCGGCTTCGCGCACGAGCATGAAATGTTCTTGCACATGGACGGAGCTCGCATCGCCAACGCCGCCGCCAGTCGCGGACAAACTCTGCGCCAGGCTACGCGCGACCTCGGCGTGGACGTGCTCTCGTTCGGCGGCACCAAGAACGGAATGATGGGCGGGGAAGCCGTTATCTTTTTCAATCAAAGCGTCAGCAATGAAGGCGTCAGCAACTCTGGCCTGAGCCGCGATTTCCTCTACCTGCGCAAACAAGGTATGCAGCTGGCCTCAAAAATGCGCTTCATCGCCGTGCAATTCGAAACTCTGCTCACCGACGACCTGTGGCGGCGCAGCGCCGAGCACGCCAATCGCATGGCTCGCCTGCTAGAAAAGGAAATCCGCCGCGTCCCCGGCGTCAAAGTAGTGTGGCCCGTCGAGGCCAACGGCGTATTCGTCCAAATCCCACGCCACGCCGTTGAAAAAATCAAAGCCCGCTACTTTTTCTACATGTGGATTGAGGAAGAATGCATCGTGCGCTGGATGTGCTCCTTCGACACCGCCGAAGAAGATGTCCGCGATTTCGCCCAGGTAGTCGCCGCAGCCGTCAAACCCTAAACTCATGGGGCGACAGCGACCTCGCCTCTTCCGGTTCGACTCATGGGGCGACAGCCGCCGCGGCTGTCCCGGTCCGAGCGAAGCTCGACCGGCTTCGTCCTAACCGCCGGCAACCAACCGCGGGCCCGCACCCGGCCCCGTCGGCCCCGTTCTTGATATTGATTTTTCGCGTACCATTGACTAAATTTGCCCCAGTCCTCAGCTGCGCGCGTTTAACTCGGCCCTTCAGTCCCAGGAGCTTTCATGAAAGCGAAGTGGTTCGGCACGGTAGCCCTCATACTCGTCGCGATCTCGCTGCTCAGTGTTTCCAGTTGCGGGGACCCGCAGGAGCTGACTTCTATCCAAATCCAACCCTCCGTCGAGACCGTTGGAGCCTCAAATATTCCTGTACCCGCCGATGCCGGGTTCCAGCTGCAGCTGAGAGCTCTGGGTACGTACATCCACCCGCCCGTAACCAAGGACATCACAAGCCAGGTGACTTGGACCTCGAACACCCCACAAATGTTTACCGTCAACTCCGGGGGCCTGTTATCCGCTACCGGCCAAGCCTGTGGAGGTACTTTGGTGTCGGCCACCGCGACCACAAACAGTGACGGCAGCGGCGTGTCCTCGTCTGGAGCAATCGTGACCGGGTACATGACCGCGAATCTGGTCTGCTATACGGGCGGAGCCGGCGGTGGAGAGCCGATTTTGACCGTCAACTTCCAGGGCAGCGGCACCGGAACAGTAACCAGCTCTACTTCAGGTTTCAGTTGCACAAGCGTCGACACGAGCTGCGTTGACAGCTTTCCGTCCGGTACAACCGTTACTCTGACTGCCACTCCGATCGCGCCATCCACATTTGGCGGTTGGTCTGGCGGCTGTAATGGAACCTCCACCTGCGTTTTCGTCCTCCAAACAGACACCATTGTGACTGCCGAGTTTGATTGACGTTGTGCACGCCAGACTGAAGCGGCGCGTCCGCCCTCATTCCGTCTCGCCCAGCAACTTCTGTAGCGTGGGTTTGTGTTTTTCCGGCTTCTTCTTTTTCTCCACCACGACTTGCCCCGACGGAGGCGCGCCCACGCGCTCCCGCGCCAACTCCTTGACCGCCGTCACCGCGCTAAACCGCTTCGCTTTTTTCTTGCGCCCCATCTTTCTGCCGCCCGTCGTCTCTATGTTGCCATAGCATGTCTGTCGCAAAACTGTAATAATTGGTGTTGGCGGTCGGATCGTCCGGCAGAAACAACCGGTTTCGGCCGACGACCAACGACACGCGACCAACGACTCTATGGAAGAACGCGAATTTTTCGACGAACGCCAGGAGAAGAAGCCGGCGAACCTGAATTGTCCCCACTGCCACCAGGCTGCGGAATATGAAGTAACGTGGCTAGTTCGCACCAAGAAGCGTCAACTCGCCGGCCGCGCCGACGAACGCGACCGCGCCCGCTTCGCCAAGGCCCGCAACTATATGGTCCGCAAAGATGACGTGATGGCGTGCAAGAACATGCGCTGCCGCAAACGCTTCGACATCACCGGCCAATCGGTCGTCATCACCGAATAACGTTTGACTCGGCTGCGCTCCTGAGCAATTGGCAATTAGCGTTTGGCGCTCCGGTCGAGTGAGATAAGCGCCGATCTGCTTTTTTCTTCTTCATTCGCTCAGACCTTCATTCGCTCTCATCCAGCTGCCGACTTGGCTAATGCGAAGTGCTAATTGCCAACTGCTCATTTATACTGACAAGTTTGCCATCGTTCCCCGAAGTATGAAGCAAGGAGTCAGCTTTTGAAGATATTGGTCTGCATGAAGCAGGTGCCGCAGAAAGACGCTCCACTCAAACTCAACGAAACCGGCACCTGGATTCGCGACGAAGTCCCCTACGAAGTCAACGAGCCTGACGCCTTCGCTCTGGAAGAAGCTCTGCGCCAGCGGGAAAAACATACCGGCGAAGTGGTCGTGATCACCAGCGGCCCCGCCCGCGCCCAGCAAGTGTTGCGCGAGGCTCTGGCCAAGGGCGCGGACCGCGCCATCCATCTCGAAGACAACGCCTTCGTCGGCCTCGATGCCTTCAACACGGCTAAAGCCTTCGCCGCCGCTATCAAAGATGAGAAGTTCGACCTCATCTTCACCGGCCTGCAATCCGACGACTACGGCTACGCGCAAACCGGCGTCATCCTGGCCGAATTGCTGGGCTGGCCGCACGCTACCATCATCATGCACATCGAAAAAACGGATGCCGGAATCCGCGTAAAGCGCGAACTCGAAGCCGGATACTTCCAGTTCGTCGACATGCCGCTGCCTTCGGTCCTGACCATCCAGTCCGGCATCAACAAGCTGCGCTATGCAACATTAATCGGCATCAAGCAGGCGAAAAACAAACCCATGCGAAAAGTCTCGCTGGCCGAAGTGCAATCCGCGATAGGAGAAAATTTGCAGAAAATCGAGCGCCTCTACATCCCCCAGAAAACAAAAAAGACAGAAGTGATCGAAGGTGCACCGAACGAAATCGCAAAAAAACTAGTCGACAAGCTGCGCAACGAACTGCGCGTCCTGTAATTCACGTCTGGGAGGCGCCTGTGTGGAGAAATGCCCGTGTGGGGGACGGGCGCCTCGCCCGTCCGAGCCGAGCCCGGCAGTGTATGACTGAAGTTAGCAGTTAGAAGTTAAAAGCTGAGACCCAGAATCCGACCCTATGCCCGACTCAATCCTAGTCATCGTCGAACAACGCGAATCCAAACTCAACCGCGTCTCCTGGGAAACTATCGCCGCGGGCCAAGCCGTCGCCGCCGCCACCGGATGGTCCCTCGAAGCCGCCGTAGTCGGCGCCAGCATCGGCACGCTGGCCGCAGAAGTAGCCGGGAAAAAGGTCGCGAAAGTCTACGCAGTCGAGTCGCCGAAGCTCGAACCCTACACTCCCGACGCCTTCGCCGCCGCGCTCAAACAATTCCTCGCCGCGAAACAGCCCAAGCTTGTGCTCATGCCGCACACCTATCAGGTACGCGATTTCGTCCCGAAACTCGCCACCACCATGGGACGCACCGTGATCAGCGACTGCATCGGCTTCAAGCACGAAAACGGAAAGCTGACCTTCACTCGCCAGATGTTCCAAGGCAAACTCGCCGCCGACGTCAGCTTCACCAGCGAAGCCCCCTGGTTCGCCACTTTCCAGAACGGCGCGTTCCGCGGCGACAAAGCCGAAGCCGGCGCAGCCGCGGCCCCAGTCGAAGTGGCAAGCATTGAAATCGCTGACGGCGCGATCCGCACCAAGCCGCAGGAGGTCTTCAAAGAAGTAAAGCAGGCCGTCGATCTCACCCAGGCGGAAATCATCGTCTCCGTCGGTCGCGGCATCAAAGAACAGAAAAATATCGAAATGGCGAAACAACTCGCCGACGCTCTCGGCGGAGAACTCGCCGCCTCCCGCCCCATCTGCGACTCTGGCTGGCTCCCCATGGACCGCCAGGTAGGCTCCTCCGGCCAAACCGTCGCGCCCAAACTTTACCTGGCACTCGGCATCAGCGGCGCCATCCAGCACATCGTCGGCATGAAGGGTTCGCGAGCCATCATCGCCATCAATAAGGATTCCGAAGCCCCCATCTTCGAAATCGCCGACTACGCCGTGGTCGGAAATTTATTCGACATCGTCCCGCCTCTGATCGAAGAAGTGAAGAAGGTAAAAGCCGGAGGTTAGCGTTGATCCGTGAAAATCCGTGGTAAGTTTGCGGATTAGTCCCCGGCAATCTTCCCTTTCGCAATCGCCGCCGCCGCAATCTGCGCCACATCCAGCAACTCCGGCGGATTGCTCGTCGCCGCCGCCAGCCCATCCCGCAGCATTGAATTGCAGAACGGACACGCCGCCGCCACCACGCTCGCTCCCGTCGCGACTAACTCCTCAGCCCGCTCCAAGTTAACGCGCTTGCCGGTTTCTTCTCCCAGAAACATCAGCCCGCCCCCGCCGCCGCAGCAGAAGCCGCGTTCCCGGGCCCGCGGCGGATCCACCACCTGCCCATACCGCGCGATCACATCGCGCGGCTCGTCATAAACGCCGCGATAGCGCCCCAGATAACACGCATCGTGAAACACCGTCTTCTTCTGCTCGTCTCCGCCACCCACCGGTAGCTTGTCGCGATAACGGTCTATCAGTTCCGTGTGGTGTTCAATCGCAACGTTGCCGCCGTGTTCTTTCCAGTCCTCGCCAATCGTGCGCACGCAATGCGGACAAATCGAAACCATCTTCTTCACGCCGCCCGCGCGGATATTTTCGAGATTCCCCTGCGCCAGTTCCCCAAACAGATAATCATTCCCCAGCCGCCGCACCGGATCGCCGCTGCATTTTTCCTGCCGCAAAACTCCAAACGTGATCCCCACATGCCGCAGCACTTCCACCAGCGCCAACAGAATCTTCCGCCCATTCGGATCAAACGATCCCAGGCACCCCATCCACAGGCAATATTCCTGCGTACCGTCGAAATACGGCAGCCCGTTTTTCTCGATGAACTTTTCCCGGTCCGAAGGAGGGAATCCCAGCGCGTTCCCCTGCCGCTCCAACGTCACAAACAACTCGCTGCCGTGAGAGTTATCCCACTTGCCCGTATTCACTGCTCCGCGCCTCAGTCCAATAATCATCGGCAAATGCTGAATCCCCACCGGGCACTGAAACTCGCAAGCGCCGCACGTAGTGCACTGAAAGGCCGCCTCCATCGAAATATGTTTCCCCAGCAGCGGCTCGGCGCTCTTCGGTCCAAACTCGTCCAGGTAATGCCGCGCGCCCAGAATAATTTCCTTGGGGTTCAGAATCTTCCCCGTAGTGTTCGCCGGACAATGTTCCGTGCAGCGCCCGCACTCCACGCAGGAATACGCCTGCAGCGCCGCGATCTGCGTGAGATCTTTGCCCTCAACCAGACCAAAATCTTCGTCGCCAACGAGCGGCGGAATCTTGCTGAACCCGTCCCGCTCCAGAAAAACAGTCACCGGACTCAACACAAGATGCATGTGTTTGGTGCTCGGAATCAGCGGCAGAAAAACCAGCAACACCGCCGTGTGCGCCCACCACCAGGCCCAGCCCGCCGCAGTTCCTTCTTGCACCCAGAACGTAGCCAGATACGTAACCATCAACGCAAAAATCAGAAACGCAATCAGACCCGACTCGGGCGACAGCGGCTCCAGCCACTTCGGACGAATCACAAATCTCCGGAACGCCAGCCCCGCAATCGAAATCGCCACCGCGACCGCAAACACACCAGCAATCAAAAAATAGCCACGCCCCCAAAAACTATCCCGCGAGAGAAAAGCAAAACCCAGCCCCCGAGCAAAATGATTCAGCGTAACCAGCGAAAACACACAGAAGCCCCAGAACACCAGCGCATGCGCCAGCCCCGGCAGCGGCCTCTGCGCAATCACGAGTCCCTGCGCCGCCACCTCCCACAGCACCTTGCGGACGCGCGGCCCGATCGGCCTCAGCTTGAAATCAGCGTCCGGCTTCGACGCCAGAATAATCCGCAGCGCCCGCCCAAACTTCCGCCAGAACAAAAACGCAGAAACGAAGATGCCGACAAGCAAAACAACTCGCCCCGGCCAATTCATATGATTGATGTCTCCCAAGAACATGACAGTCTACTCCAGGTTCTGTGCGGGACGGGGGCTTGCGTGCAAGCGGTGTAAGCGGGCGCCTCCGCGGAGGGTCAGACTAGGGATTTTCGCCGAGTTGTTCCGTTGCAGTCAGCGTGCGCTTGCCGTGAATCACGGCAGCGATCAGACGGTAAGTAAGGCGATAGCTGGTAGACACCAATTCGCGGACATTCTCGTCGTCGAATTCCGCACGGCGCAAGGAAACTTCGCCAGCATCCGGGTCTGGTTGACAACCTTTTTGACCACGATGCCTGCGTAGGTGGGCGACTCGGCAGCAATGTAGTCGGCGATGGCGTCGACATCCTGAAGCGCGCGCCGCGACCAGGCTACTCGGTGAGCCATTTGCTCAGGCGAGTCTCGACTTCAGCCCGGGAGAGCGTGCCGTTGACAGGGGCATCTTCGAGCCCACGTCGCACTTTGTCGCGCACGTAGAGATGGTATGGATGTCCTCGACGGAGCTGGCCTCCGCACGTGCGGCGCCTGTATACAACGGCAATGCCCCCGTAGTGCACCCAAACCTTCCCCGCACCGGCCGGATAAACCTCCGTGATAGCATTCCCGCCATGCCATCCCGAACAGTTTTTTTCGCCGCCCCAGTTCTCATGGCTCTGTCCGCCCTCGCCCAGCAGGGCGCCCCGCCCACCATCCCCTCCACTGCCTCCCCCAGCCTCGACCAATACCGCACCTCGCGCCTCGCCATCTACACCGATGACTTCGGAGAACTGAAACGCTACCGCGATCCCGACGCCGCCCTTAAGCCTCCCGCGGCAGCCGAGAATCGAGTCGTGTTCCTCGGCGACTCCATCACCGATTACTGGAAACTGGAAGACTATTTCCCCGGCAAGCCCTACATCAACCGCGGCATCGACGGGCAGACCACTCCCCAGATGCTGGTTCGCTTCCGCCAGGATGTCATCAACCTGCAGCCAAAAGTTCTGGTCGTGCTAGCCGGAACCAACGACGTTGCCGGCGTCACCGGGCCCACACGCAATGAGAACATCGAGGCCAACTACGCATCTATGGCCGAGTTGGGCCATCTTCACCACATTCGCCTCGTCTTCGCCTCCCTGCTTCCCGTGAACAATTACACCGACGACGCGAAGGAGTCGTTTGCCCTCCGTCCGCGCGAAAGAATCCTGGCGCTGAACACCTGGCTCAAGGATTACTGCGCAAAGAACGATCTCGTGTATCTCGACTACTTCTCAGCCGTCGTCGACGACAAAGGCATGCTAAAACGCAATCTCAGTGACGAGGGACTGCATCCCAATGCGGCCGGGTACAAAATCATGGCGCCGCTCGCAGAGAAAGCAATCGCGCAAGCTATCGCCGGCAAACCGTGACGGAGCTTAGCCAAACAACGGAGCCTAACGGAACAACTTTTCGGCGTCAGCGAAGAAACAGTTTCCGCGTTATCGTAGACACGTTAAAGGACAGCCAAATGAAATCATCTCGCCACTTCCAGACGCTCGCGGTCCTTCTCTTCCTCGCCGTTTCCGCGCTGGCGCAACAGGCCCAGCAACCCGCTCCGCCCAGCATTCCCGCCACAGGTTTTCCCGGCCTGGACCAATACCGCGCCAGTCGCATCGCCGTCTTCACCGACGATTTCGGACAACTCGCCCGCTACCGCGACGCCAATGCCGCTCTCAAGCCGCCCGCGCCCGGAGAGAACCGCGTCGTCTTCTTCGGAGACTCCATCACCGACATCTGGCATCTCGACGAATCTTTCCCCGGCAAGCCCTACCTCAACCGCGGCATCGGAGGCCAGACCACCCCGCAAATGCTGGTCCGCTTCCGCCAGGACGTGATTGCGCTGCAACCCAAAGTGGTCGTCATCCTCGCCGGCACCAACGACATCGCCGGCAACACCGGCCCCATGCGCCTCGAAGATATTGAGTCCGACTACGCGTCGCTGGCCGATCTCGCCCGCGCCAACCACATCGCCGTTGTGTTCGCGTCGGTATTGCCAATCCATAACTACACGGACCGCTCGAAAGATTTCTTCGCGCAACGCTCGCCAGAAAAAATCCTCGCGCTCAACAAATGGCTGAAGGATTATGTCAGCTCTCACCCCAACTGCCTCTACCTCGACTACTTCACCGCGATGGTCGACGACAAAGGCCTGCTGAAAAAAGATTTAGCCGACGACGGCCTCCACCCCAACCCCGCAGGATTCAAGATCATGGCCCCGCTCGCGGAAGCAGCGATCGAGAAGTGTCTGGCCGCAACAGGGACGAAGTGAAGATTTCGTACCCCATCACGCGCGAAGACTTCATCGACGCACAGAAGCTGCACCGATCGAAGAGCCCCGGCCCTCTCGGCCGCGCCATCGTCCTGATAGGAAAAATTCTGGCAGGAGCAAGCATCCTTTTACTGATCGTGCCAGCAGCGGTTGACAGGGACCGAAGGCTCTGGGCGAACCTTGCCCCACTGATCATTTTGATGGCTCTCTGGTTGCTCGGGATGTTGGTGTGGGTACCCTTCAACTGGCGGCGGTGTTATGCCAAAGATTCAAAGCTGCACCAGGAATTCACCGCCGACATTTCCGAGGAGGGTGTTCATCTAATAAGTTTAGACTTTGACGCAAACCTAAAGTGGTCGCTCTACCTCCGGTTCCTGGAGTCGGACCGGGTTTTCCTCTTGCACCAGACGGAGCGATTGTTCAACATGTTCCCCAAGTCCGCCTTCACCCCCGGCGAGATTGAAGCGTTCCGCGAATTAGCGCGCCGCAAGCCGCCAGACAAATAGCACCGCCGAGTCCGGGCACCCATCTATAATGAGTAACGAGTTTCCGACCGCTCTTAGCCTTTAGCTCTTCGCTCAACCGGAGCAGGCACGCCAACGCGCACGGGTTCAGCTAGAAGCTAAGAACTAGAAGCTAGAAACTAGAAGCTGTGCCCCTCACCGACAAATTCGGACGCCGCATCACCGACCTGCGGATCTCCATCACCGACCGATGCAACTACAAGTGTGTCTACTGCCGCACCGGCAACGAAGGCGCGCTCTACGGCGACCTGCCGTTCGACGCTTATCTCCACATGGCCCGCGTCCTGATCGGCATGGGGATCACGAAAATCCGCCTCACTGGTGGCGAGCCGTTGTTGCGCAAGGGCGTGGTCGAGTTCGTCTGTGCGTTGTCCCGACTCCGTCAGGCAAACGGAAACGCCGCCGATCCACTCGACATCGCGCTCACCACCAACGGCGACCTGCTCGCCGACCTTGCGCAGCCGCTGAAAGCCGCTGGCCTCACCCGGGTCACGGTTTCCATGGATGCCGTCGATCCCGACCGCTTTGCCCGCATCACGCGCGTGCCCAACGGATACGAGCACGTCCTCTCCGGAATCCGCGCCGCCCGCCGCGCCGGGCTCTGGCCGTTGAAAGTAAATTGCGTGCTGATGCGCGGCTTCAACGAAGATCAGATCATTCCCTTCGGCATGTTCGCCCGCGAAGAAGGCGTCACCGTGCGCTTCATCGAGTTCATGCCACTCGAAGAAGGCCGCACCTGGGCGCCCACCACGGTGGTCACGCTCGACGAAATCCTGGCCCGCATGGCCGAGTACCGCCCGCTGGTCGAAATCCCGCACGCGCGCTCCGAAACCGCCCGCCGCTACCGCTTCGACGACGGCGTCGGCGAAATCGGCATCATCGCCCCCGTCTCGCACCCTTTCTGCGGACACTGCAGCCGCATCCGCATCACCAGCGACGGCAAAATCCGCACCTGCTTATTTTCAGTGTGGGACCACGACCTCCACGCCCAAATGCAACGCGGCGCCAGCGATGAAGACTTAGCAGAATTTATTCAAGGCGTCGTCCAGAAAAAAGAAGAACGCCACCACATCGGCGAACCCAACTTCGTCCCGGCGTCAAGAACCATGGTTCATATCGGCGGGTAGTATCCAAGGGGTGATGATCAATTGGGCTTTGCTGGAGCCGGAAGCGCAGACTGGCTGGAAACCGCCGTCGGAGTAACGGGCGGGATATTCAGTGGAATCTCCAGCGTCCCCGCCTTGCCCGAAGCCAAATCGTAGACGCCGGATCGCAGGTATGCGCTGCCTTGCGGCGCATCGATTTCATAATGCAGCTGCAGCCCCACCTGGCGGAAGGCCGCATAGTGTTCGGGATCGAGGGAAAATTCCATCGACCTCACCAGCCAGTTCATGGGGTTGCCGTAGTGGTCGTAGGTAATCAGCGTCAATTCCAGAGTGCCGTGTCGATTCCCGTCCGCGCTCGCATCGAGCTGCAAGTCTTTTTCCCGGATCGCGAAATCCACACTCAGGCGAGTAAACGGGCCTCCAACTTTCGTGTTGTCGCCCGCCCGTGTCGCCTGCAGATCAGGCTGGGGATTCAAGGACTGAACGCTCATCAGATAGAGGATCTGCGCGAAATTGGGCATGCCAGGCGCCATGAGCGGCTGCAGAGGATCGGTCGTTCGTTTCTTTTCGGCGGCTGCCTTGCCGTCATCAGCGTTGTAGCCGCGGCGGTAGGCGAGCTTGTATTTGCCGTGGTTGAGCTTCACCTGGATGCGGCGATACTTTCCGTCCATGCTCCCGTTGGCTGGAGTGTAATCCAGCGTGTAGTAACGGGCCCCGTTATGCACGGCATGAGCCAGCGCATCGTCGAGCCCGTTGTTGTTGTAGAAAGCCTCACCGCCCGTATCTTTGGCCAGTTCGTCCATGGTTGCGTGGTCGCCGTTGCGTTGCACGCTGTCGTTCTGCAAATCCGCGACCTGCTGCGAAGTCGCTTGCCTTGCATTGGACTGCATGTTGATCGTCACACTGCTGGCGTCCGGCAGCGAATAGACCAAGCCTCCAGCTTCAACGGGATAGATGGCGACCTGCGCCTTAGTCAGTTCGTCGGCGGTCCTCTGAACGGATTCTCCGTACTGCCGGCGAACCGCGTCCAGATCAATGTTGGGATTGCGCGTCGTGTCGGTCGGGTTCATCAGGGACAGGTCCTGAAATATGTTCAGCGGGAACGCGCCGGAAAACCAGATCACATTCTTGCGTCCGGGAAATCCGCTCAGATAGCGCGCGAGTTGCTGCAACTCGTAAAGCGTGACTGCGACGCGAGCGTCGGTCTGGTTTGAAGCAGTCTCAGCCTGGAATTGCCGGAGGGCGTCGATCGAGGCCTGTATTCCGGGGTCGACTGCCGCCAGCGATTGCATTTGTCCAATGATTTGGTTGTCCGAGTTGATTTCCGCACCTGACCGCAGCAGCGGCGAAGCCTGCGGAACGCCTTTTGATTTCTTGTCGTTGAGCGCCGCCAGCAACGCCGATGGATCGCCGGTAAATCCATGCACCAGCCGCAACTGCAAAGACATGGTGAAGATCGCCAGGCGCGTCCCTGGATGGATACCCGCCAGGTAGCCGATCATTTTCTGGTGAACAACGGATTGATCCTGCAGCTGCGTGTTCAGCGCATCCAGCAGCAGCACGTTTAAAGCATCCGGCGCATCGCTTCGCGGAATGTTCGTGAAAGTATTTGGCGGCAGTGGCGGCTGCTTCCTCGCCGCGGGCGCCGCGCCGGTGTGTTCCTCAAAAAACGAGACCGACTGCGGTTGGCCATCTTCCAGAACCTGAAAGTCTTCTCTGTGCAGGCCGGGAACCGGCTGATCATTGCGGTCGGCAACAACCACGTCCACGACCACCAAGCGGGAGTTGGCCTTGAAAGTAGAATGGACATCTGTGGATTGGGGCGGTGGACTCTGGGCGCAGAGCGAAACCAGGAAGCACAACAGAACTAGCAGCGGGAGCAGCCTGCGTTCTAGCAGGAGCACAACACTCTCCTAGAAACATCTCGCAACGCCAGTTTAGCAGGAACCGCAACCGAAACCGGCTTTCCGCCCCAGCCTCCTGTTCCTCCACATTATCGGCAGGATGTAACATCGGCATGTGATGACTCGATTGCATGTGATGACCCGCTTGATGATGATGGTTACGATAATCTCGATTGCGCTTCTCAGCGCCAGTCAGTCATTGCAGGCCCAAACTCCCGCCTACCTCGGCTTCGACCGCAACACCTACCCCGGCGACGCCAATCTAAAAGCCCTGCACGAAACTTTCTCCTACACCGGCTTCTGGCTCAACCATCCTCCCGGCGAAAAAACCAACTCCTGGATCGGCCACCGCGCCGCCGTCAAATCCGCCGGCTTCGGATTCCTTGTGCTCTTCAACGGACGCCTCTACGCCGAACTGAAAACGGTTGCCAAAGCCACGCGCCTCGGCCAGTCCGACGCGCAAGCCGCCGCCGCCGGCGCGCACCGCGAAGGCTTCCCCGCGCAAACCATCATCTTCCTTGACCAGGAGCAGGGCGGACGTATGCTCCCCGAACAAAAGGCCTACATTTATGCCTGGGTCGACGGCATCGCCGCCGCCGGATTCCGCGCCGGCATCTACTGTTCCGGGGTCCCCGCCGCGGACGACGACAACGTCGTCACCGCCGAAGACATCCGCGCCAACGCCGGCGAACGCCAGATCGTCTACTGGGCCATCAACGACGCCTGCCCGCCCGCCCCCGGCTGCGCCTTTCCTGTAAATCCGCCGCAACACCCGCCCAGCCCCACCGAAAGCGGAGTCCCCTTCGCCGAAGTCTGGCAATACGCGCAATCCCCCCGCACCTCCGCCGCAGCGCATTGCACCAACTACAACCCCGACGGAGATTGCATCGCCCCGAAAATCCCCTCCGCCGAGCGCCTCCACATCGACGTAAACACAGCAACGTCGTCCGATCCGTCGGAAGGCCGCTAGAACCGCCTTCGGGGCTTCGGCTTTCATGCCTGGCAAGACCCATGTAGCGAAGGTCGCCTCGGCCGTCCAAGCCAGGGCGAAGCCCGGAGCCCGCTGCCCGCCTCCTGCTACACTGTACGGACCCTGCAATCCCCACTCTGAGGAGCAAGCATGTCCCGCACTCTAGCCACACTCGTCATCGCCCTACTATTCGTCCCGGCAGCCACGCTCACCGCCGCGGCACAAGACACTTGGCAAATTGATCCCATGCATTCTTCGGCGCAATTCTCTGTGCGCCATCTCGGAATCTCCACCGTTCGCGGAGCCTTCACCAAAGTCAGCGGCACCATCCTGGTCGACGACGCCAATCCCGCCCGGGGCCAGGTACAAGCCACCATTGACGCCGCTTCCGTCGACACCCGCGTCGAAATGCGCGACAACGATCTGCGCAGTCCCAACTTCTTCGACGTGCAGAAATATCCAACGATTACTTTCAAATCGAAAAAAATCGAGCCCGCCGGGCCTGGCAAGCTAAAAATCACCGGTGACCTCACCATTCACGGCGTCACCAAAGAAGCAGTCCTCGACGTCGACGGCCCATCCTCCACGATCAAAGATCCCTGGGGCAACCCACGCCGCGGCGCCTCCGCATCCACCAAAGTCATCCGCCAGGATTTCGGCATCAACGGCGCCCCCGGCGTAGTCGGCGATGAAATCACCATCAGCCTCGACGTAGAGTTCATCAAGCCTCCAGCGAAATAGGGATCAGGGGCGAGGGTCTAGGGCTCAGTCCTCGATTGAGGTTGCGGTGTGACCAGCGAGAGGATTCGAAGAGTGAGGAAAAAAGTAAAATAAAGAAAAAAAGACAATCAGCGGTCACTGACGGTGGCCGGGCAGCGCTTCTTTTTAACACTTGCCTGACCCCTGTTCTCCCTACCCCTATCCCTGATCCGCCCTGATCCGGTGTTCCCTGTTCCCTGTTCCACAAAATGCGGTAAACTAGGCACAGCACACAGCAGCGCCCCAATGCCCGACCGAACCTTCACTCTCGACGAAGCCCAGTCGCTGCTCTCCGTGCTCGAATCGCTTCTGCGCAACGCCATCGTCGGCAAGCAATTGATGGACGAAGTCGAGGCCGAGATGCAGGCCACCAACCACCGCATCTTCCTCAACGGTGGCACTTTCGTCGACATCGTTCCCATCGCGCGCCGCAAAGCCGAGCGCGCCAAAGCCGAGCAGCGCGTGCGCGACGCTCTCGCCGAAATCGATTCCATCGGCGTGCAAGTCAAAGACCTGAGCATCGGCCTGCTCGATTTTCCCTGCGAGGTCGAAGGCCAGATCATTCTTCTCTGCTGGAAACTGGGCGAAAAATCCATTACCCACTGGCATGGCACTAACGAAGGTTTCGCCAGCCGCAAGCCCATCGACGCTCGCATCGCCAAAGGCAAAAAAGCAAACTAGGCTGGACCGGGTGCCCCATTGCCGCTCAAACCCATTTCTCGCGTCCTTTGCGAGAAGTGGGGATTTTGATCTCTGTTCGCCCGCCGGCCCCCCAGCCCACACATTCCAAAGCCCTTCCCGTCCACAACATCCGCCGCACTCCGGGGTTTACACAAACTGAGTACAATGAAGACACCCGTTACCCAGGCACCTTTGGCTACTTCGCCATCGGCCATTCTTCAGTAATCTGGTGTCAAACGCACTTCGCCGGAAAACCGTGACCGGCGCAGGCCCCAAGAAGAAAGAAAAAACGAAAGAGGAAACTTCATGAAACGCAAACTCCCTGTTGTTTACGCGTTGTTGTTCGCAGTCGTACTCTCGCTTTCAACCGCATCCTTCGCGCAGATTTCGGTCGGCATCAGTTTCAACGTCCGCATTGCCCCGCCCGCTCTGCCAGTTTATGAACAGCCCATCTGCCCCTCTCCCGGCTATCTTTGGACCCCCGGCTATTGGTCTTGGGATGACGATGCCGGCTACTACTGGGTGCCCGGAACCTGGGTGGAAGCTCCGACGCCAGGCTTGCTCTGGACTCCCGGCTACTGGGGATGGAATAACGGTTTCTACGGCTGGAACGAAGGCTACTGGGGTCCGCATGTCGGATTCTACGGTGGCGTGAATTACGGGTTCGGCTACGGCGGCGTCGGTTTCGGCGGCGGCGAGTGGCGTGGCGGAGCTTTCTTCTACAACACGGCCGTCATGCACGTGGATACCGTCCACATCACCAATGTCTACGTCAACAATACGGTTATCGTGAACAACAACTCGCACGTTGCATTTAACGGCGGCGAAGGCGGCATCACGGTGCACGCCAGCGCGCAGGAGGAATCCTACGCTCACGAATCGCACACGCCTCCAGTGGCTGCACAAGTCCAGCAGGTTCACGCGGCCAGCCAGAACCGTGCGAATTTCGCGTCTGAAAATCACGGAAGTCCCGCCGTCGCCGCCACCGCGCGTCCTGGCGAGTTTAGCGGTAAGGGCGTAGTCGCGGCGAAAGCCGCGGGCGCTCCCTATAAGGCCCCGGCCATGTCGCCTAAAGAAGCCCGCGGACCCGCACCCGCAGCTAGCAACAAGACCGCCGCACCCCACAACAACGTCGCGCGTCCCGTCACTCCGCCGGTAAAGAACACCGAGGCTCCAGCGAAGAACACGGCGCCTGCGGCGAGGAACACCGAGGCCGCTCCCGCGAAGAACACGGCGCCTGCGAAGAGCACCGCGGCACCGCGCGAAGCCGCTCCCCGGACCGAAACCGCTCGCCCGGCGACGGAATCTCACCCGCAAACAGAAGCGCGTCCGCAACCAAAGAGCGAGCCCAAGCCCCAGGCCAAGCCAGCGGCCAAGCCCAAGCCAGCTCCTAAGCCCGCTCCCAAGGAAGAGAAAGAAAAGAAGTAGCAGCGGAGGCAGAATCGCCCGACGTCAGACGTCGGCCGTTACACCTGAGACCTCAGACCTCGGCAAGACCAAGCCGAAGTCTGGGGTCTTGACGTCTGAACTGGAAGTAGAACATCTGAGGCGGGAGGCCCAAAGGTACCCGCCGCAGCCATGTGGCGACAGCCGCCTCGGCTGTCCAAGCCAGGGCGAAGCCCGGCACAAAAATCCGAGATCCAAACCCCGAACCCGCACTCTCGGAAACCAGAAGCCGCAGCCTCGATCCAGCATTGAGCATTTTATTTTGCCTGACTCGAAGGAAGGATCTACCGTGGAATTTCATCCCAAGCGGCGCCGAAAAACAGTCCTGCGCCATTGCCCTGACGAACGAGCGCGGCTACAAGTCGAACGGAAAGAGGAGCCGTCCTGCCCCTTAATTCGTGACGACTATGTTCAATGTGGCCGCGTTAGTTGTGCCGTATGTCACGGTGACAGGGTACGTACCTGCCGTCGTATCTGCGGTCACCTGGCAGGTCTCCGGAGAGACGTCGCTATTTGTGCACTGAATCCCTGCTGCGCTCGACACCACGGTCCAGGTGGACGCGGTTGTGAAGTCAAACGTTGTGCCGCCGGAAACACCCTCTGCGATGAAGGTCGCTTGAGGGGTACCCTGAGCGTTTGCATTCCAAATCAGCGGGCTGGAACCGTCGGAACAAGATGTTGTGGCGCCGAATGTGCCCATGCACACTTCGAAACTGGTGATGGTGCCCAGATACACAGTGGCAGAAGCCGTACCGCTCAGACCCTGCGCAGAGGCTGTTACTGTGGCGCTGCCACCCTGGCCCACGCCCGTGGCCACGCCTGTGGACGGGTTGATCGTCAGCACGGTGTTATCGCTGCTGGTCCAGACAACACCGCTGGTAATCTGGCTCGTCCCGGTGTTGTTCGCATAAGTTCCCCAGGCCTGTAAAGTCTGCGGTGTACCAACTTCGATCTGCGGGCTTGGAGGCTGGATCGTAACCGCCGTAAGACTGTTCGGCGGGAAGAACCCCGTGCAGCTGACCCCAAAGGCCAGTGCAATCAGAGCCGTGAAAGCAAGTGTCAACGCCAGTTTGCGCCCAGTCAACATAACCAATCGCCCTCAGAGAGTCTAATTTTAGCAGAATGCCCGGATCGTGCTCGATCTCCGGTGGTACATCGCAAGATCGTACATCGCATGGAGAACATCGCATTCTCGAATATTTGAGAACGCAGCGTGATCCGGGACTTGCGCGGTATTTTCGTCCGGCCCGTAGCCCACCACCGACCCGGGTGCCCCACTTCTCGCGTCCTTTGCGAGGAGTGGGGATTTTGACGTGATCTAAGATTGCCCATTTCTTCGCGAACGAGGCGCAAAGAAGCGGACACCCCAAAATTTTTCTCGGACCCTACACTCCGAGAACTTCAACTCTCTCCGCCCCGGCTGCGGCACGCAGCTCTTGATCCAACGTGGCCAGAGGAAGTGCCCGCCGCATCGCCAACTCCAGATAAGCCGCATCATAAAACGTTAACCGGTGACGCTCGGCCAACCGTGCGGTCGCGCTCCAGGCCTGCCCGTCGGTTTCAGGATCGACGTGAATCGGCAGCAGTGCCAGGTCGGCGAGCGTGCTGTCCCGGAAATCGGCATCGTGGCGCCCGCGTCTCACACCCAGCTCCAGAATGTTGGCAACTTCCAAACGCCACAACCCCGGAACCCACGCGCCGCTCCTGCCCACCAGATCGAAAACGTGCCTCACGGCCGCAGTGGTCTCGTCGCCATAGACCCACGCCAGCGCAGCCGAACTGTCGAGCACCAGGCTCATGCCAGACTCATAAGTGATTCGTCTTTATTTACTTGTAACCAAACACTCCCGCTGTCGACTCACCGTCGTCCCGCGTCCCGTAACGCCTTCACCTCGGCCCAGTCAAACTTGCCGCCCCTCTGCACTGCCCGCTCGCGAATACGCTGCAGAACGGCTTGAGCCTGGCTCTGGTCGATCCTCCCAGTATTCGGAACTAAGCGCGCCACCGGCTTGCCATGCCGCGTGATCACGATCTCCTCGCCACGCTGGACACGGTCCAGCAACGATCCAAGCGTGTTCTTCGCCTCAAAAGCTCCGATCTCTTCCATGCTCATCCTCGAAGTATCAGCTAGCTTAAGCTAGCTTATAATAACAGAACCTAACAATTCAACTCCATTTCCCCCTATCACCACCTACCTTGTCGTACTACTTCGAATACAAATATCTCGACTATCGCTTTATGCCCACTTCCATCCCGACTCTCCTCGAAAGCTTGAGCAGCGACTGGAATACCTGGCCGCTCAAACCGGGCGCAGCAAGGCCTTCTACTTGCGCCAGATGATCGAGAACGGCCTGGACGATCTCGAGGACTACTATCTCGCCGCCGACGTTCTCGAGCGGGGTCCGCAAAGGGGAAGAAAAAATCCACCCTGGCTCGCAGGTGAGAACCGATCTTTGCTTGGGCGATTGCTTACACCCAAACCGCCAGGAAACAGCTGACCAAGTCGGACAAGCCCGTGGCCCGGCGGATTTCTGGATTTCTATGGACGAGCGCGTTGCCAAACAAGAGGACCCACGCGCACCCTCGGCAAGGCTCTGACCGGCCCACTCGGCGCCCTGTGGCGTCACCGGATCGGTGATTATCGTGTGGTCTGCGAAATCCGGCACTCAGCCGTAACCGTTCTAGTGATTCGCATTGGCCACCGCAGCGAGGTTTACCATGAAGCCCGCCTTGGCTGTGGCTGCCCCATTTCTCGAGTCTTTTGCGAGAAGTGGGGGTTCGAGTTCCGCCCTGAAAAGCCGTCAAACCACCCGCCATGCCCGGTGGTAACGTTGCTCTCCCCACCTATCCCAACGGTATGATCGTGTTGACGCTCCGTCAGCCTCACGAAACGCCAACGACGAAAGACCATTAAGAAAGAGCATCCAAGAGAGACCACCAACGAATTCATGTCTGACATCAAATGCATTGGCATCGCCACCGGAGGCGGGGACGCTCCCGGTCTCAACGCCGTCATCCGCGCCGCTACCAAAGCCGCCATCCTGAGCCACGGCTGGAAAGTCATCGGCATCCCGGACGGCTTCGACGGCCTCATCTGGCCGGAAAAAGCTTTCGAACTTACGCTCGAGAAAGTTTCCGGCATTCTGCCCCGCGGAGGCACCATCCTCGGCACCACCAACCGCGGCGATCCGTTTCACTACAAAAGCGTGGTCCACGGCCACCAGGTCACGCGCGACATTTCCGGACAGGTCATCGCCAACGCGCACAAGCTGGGCATCGACGCCATCATCAGCATTGGCGGCGACGGCTCGCAGAAAATCGCTTATGAGCTTTTCCAGAAAGGACTGAAAATTGTCGGCGTGCCCAAGACCATCGACAACGATCTTTCTGCTACCGAGGTCACGTTCGGGTTCGACACTGCGCTCCATACCGTCACCGACGCGCTCGACAAAATTCACACCACCGCCGCCTCGCATCATCGCGTGATGGTGGTCGAAGTCATGGGACGCGACTGCGGATGGATCGCGCTCGAAGCCGGCATCGCCGGCGGCGCTCACGTGATTCTGATTCCAGAAATCCCGTTCACCATCGCGCACGTCTGCAAGCTCATCGCCGCGCGCGAGAAACAAGGCAAGTACTTCACGATTGTGGTTGTCGCCGAGGGCGTGAAGCTTCCGCCCGAGCTGAAAGAAAATCGCCGCACCGATTCCGTCGCCAACCTGATCGGCAATGCCATCGGCCGTGCCTGCGACAAGGAAGTCCGCATCAGCGTGCTCGGACACATTCAACGCGGAGGCACACCCTCGCCCTTCGACCGCATCCTCGCCACCCGCTTCGGCGTAGCCGCCGTCGACCTGATCGCCGCCGGAGGCTTCGGCATGATGGTCGCCCTGCGCGGCGATTCCGTAGTCTCCGTCGACATCGCCCACGCCATCGGCCATTTAAAGTCAGTCAATCCGAACGGAGAGGTCGTCCGCACCGCAAGAGCCATCGGCATCGGCTTCGGAGACTGAAGAGCAGTGGTCGGGGGCCAGGGGTCAGAGGTCAGGCTTCACCTTTCGGGCTTCGGCGCATGTGGCGACGGCCGCCTCGGCCGTCCAGCCAGGGCGAAGCCCGACGCCCCCCGTCCAAAACTCCGCCCAGCCGCACCTCCGCCTCTCGTCTGCCCCAGCCCTTCCCAAAATTTTGCTTGCTGCCCGCGCTTCTCAGCGTTACTTTTGTGATCTCCCCCTGGAAGTCTCTCTTGCGCTCAAATAGGAAGATATTTCTGCACTGGGAACCCTGTGATGATTGATTTGGAGCTCTGTCTCGCAGTTCAGCTATTCCTGGCATTCGGAGTGGCTGGCTTATTCTGGCCCGAAAAACTCATGCCCATCTTCGATGCCTTGATGTTTCCGTGGGCCGCTACGTACCGCTCCCTTCGGGCGCACAGCATCGCGGCCATCGGATTGTCGGTTCTGCTTCTCGCCAGGCTCATCGCACTCCGTTGACTCGTCCCCTCAGAAAAGCGTAAAGCGGGACTGAGCCGTTGCTCGTCCCGCCCTCGCGATTTTCCCTCGCTCGTCTCAAGAATGATCGTCGAAAAACGATCGTCAGACGGCCAGCAACCGCTGGAAGAACGACCGGTAACGCTGCAGCGCGATGCGCAGGTCTTCGGTGGAGACGTTATCGCCGCGATCCCACTGCTGCTCCAGCTTCAAGCGTTCTTCGGCAAAAACTTCTGCCAGACGTTTCATCGCAGCTGCCACCAGGCCGTCCGCCTGTTCGACGGCGCGGCGGGGTTCATCCACAAAATCGGTCTGAACCGTATTCCAGCGGCTGCGCAGTTCTTCCAGTTCGTGGTTGGGAAATAAAGGTGCAGTTCCCGATGCATTCTGGACGCCCGAAGCATTCGCCTGGCCGTCCAAAACCGCATCTTGGACGCTCTTGCCCGTGGCGCGTGGGGCGAGAACTGGCCTTCGCCAATCTCTGAACTTCTCATTTCCCGAGCTATCCTCTGCCGGCGGTTCTTTCACGGCCGGATCGTCCTCCGGGGGATCTCCCATTGGACGATCGTCTCCCCGGCGATCTTCTATCGTTGGATCTTCTATATGCCGGTCTTCTGTTTGGTGCTCGAGTGGATCGAACGGCCGAACTTCTGAGGCCACGGGGCGCTTGCTCTGGGCAATGTCCGCTGTGGTCAGCTCTTCTTCCGGTTCTTCTTTTCTCAATGGCACGCTCATGCTCGTGCCTCCTTTCGTTGTGGTATGGAATCTTCGAGCAACTCTTCGAACAGGGAGCGGTAGTGGACCATGGCCTGGCGCAGGTCTTCAGTGCTGGCTTGGCCCTGGCTGTGGCGGAGAGCGATATCGTGGGCGGCGCGATAATTCTCGACGACCACCGGGTGATCCACGGAAACATCGGTGGCGCGTTGCTCAAAATCTCCCACGGGATATCCGCGAACTCCCATGACCTCACTCACCAGTTGATCGGCTTGCGCAACCGAAGCTTTCGGATCGTCGACGAACTGCGCTTGCACCAGCCGCCAGCGCTCGGCGAATTCGGCCCGGGCGGCCGCCGAGAACGGACGCAACTCAAATTTCTTCCGGCGCTCGGCGCGCATTTCGAGGACGCCCTCAGCGCGCCGCACTTCGCCTTCCTTCCGAACGACTCGATCATATTCAGGCCCGAAACGTTCCCGCAGTTGCTGACTGCGCCGCTTTCGCGCCAGGAAAAAACTGGCAACCGCAATCACGATAAACGCAGCAACCACGACAATCACTATTGTGAGCTGATGCTGGTCCATTCGCGCCTCCGTTTTGCACTTTCGAGTTGCATATCAGATTCCGCTTCGACGGGCGGGGTTGTGCACAAACTCCACGGAGGCTTTTCCTGTGGATTTTCTCGGCAGGAAAATGCAATCTCGCACAGCAACCGCTGCAAGTTCCCGCGCCTCAGGCGTTCTCAAGGTATAAAGTCCGCGCCCGCAAGCGGTCGAACAAAATGCTGTTTTCGGTGTAAAATTACGGCAACATCTTTCCTTCGGAAACGCTTATGAAACGCATCGCCGCATTCCTGGTTCTGCTCGCCATGGCGTCTGCCTGGTCGGTGCCCGCATGGTCGATGCCGAGCAAACCGGAAAATAGAAGCATCGGAGAGAATGGCCGCGAGGCCCGCCGGGCCGCCAAGAAATATCACAAATCATCGCAGAGGTCCGGCCGGAAGCAGCAGAGACAAATGAAAAAATATCAGAAGGCGCAACATAAGCTAGCCAAACGCGCCGCCCGTCGCCGCACTCGCTAGCCCTCCGCGCCCGCCCCGCAAATTTGCGTCTAAAAGGACGGCCCGTTAGCGGGCCGCCCATTAACTCGATGCGTCCTTAAACAGCTTGCAGGACGTGCGAAGTCGAGACGACAGTATCAAACGTCTGAACTTTCGGCGTTCCGTCGATCATCTTGCCCAGTGTGCGCA
>Ga0209006_10001199_pt1 | contig 23513 bp, 32 predicted proteins | sample JacPin_JW_Ref_O2_FD_188567 | JGI IMG/M metagenome (GOLD analysis project Ga0209006, IMG submission 188567) | Forest soil microbial communities from Algoma, Ontario, Canada - Jack Pine, Ontario site 1_JW_Ref_O2 (SPAdes) (version 2) | ecosystem: Environmental > Terrestrial > Soil > Boreal... | reverse complement strand
CGCTCGGGTCCATGGACAGCAGCGACGAGGATGCCCTGACCCGCGTCGCAGGTCTTGTCGGCTTCGCACCCAGGGCGGTGCGGGAGTGGCCGCGGGCTGCCGCCGCCGTGCGGGAAGGCGCGACCGTGAGCGAAGCCGTCGCGGTGCGGGAGGCCGCCGTGCGGGAGGCTGCCGCCGAGCGCGCCGGGGTTACCGTCGAGGAGGCCGTGCGGAAGTGCCCGTGAGCCCCGGCTGCCGTGCGGGCCGGGGTGACTGCCAGGCTCGCCGTCGCGCTGCGGGAGGCGGCCGTCCTGCTCGCCGTGGCGGAGCGCGACGGGGTGACCGTCAGCGACGCGGTGCGGACGTGGGCGCGGGCCGCCGACGCCGACCGGGAAGGCGTGACGGACGCGGAGGCCGTCCGGCCGTGCCCGCGGGCGGGGGCGGCCGTCCGTGACGGGGTGACGGTTGCCGAGGCGGTCCGGTAGTGCCCCCGTGCCGCCGTCGCCGACCGCGAGGGGGTTACCGTCGCGGAGGCTGAGGCGGACCCGCGCGTGTCGAGTACCTGGATCCCGGCGGAGTCCAGGATGCCGTTCCCGGCGCTGTCCAGGATCGCGGTGCCGTAGTTGGCGCCCAGCGACCGCCCCGCCGCGAAGGCGGGGGTGACCGTCAGGGATGCCGTGGCCGTGTGCGAGGCGCCCCCGGCCGGGGAGTAGACGGCGACCAGGCCGCCCCAGCCCACGGAGTCCGACAGCGACCAGGCGAGGGACTGGGTCGTCGTCGCCGAGGGGATGTTGTCGGCCGCCGCGCCGTTGGCGACCGTCCCGGCCGAGGACGAGTAGATCGAGCTCGCGCCGCTGGTCGTGAGCCCGATCGTCTCGCTGGCTGAGCTGCCGTCGATGAAGAACCCTGCGACCAGGCTGTTCGCCGCCGACGGCGTGGCGCTCCCGGAACTGGGCGCGCTGCTGGTGCCGCTGGTGGTGCCCGTGGCCGCCGGGCCGCCCGAGGCGACTCCGGTGTAGGAACGCCCGGCGAGGAAGATGTCAGACGCCGTCGCCGAGAAGGTGACGGTGACCGCGTAGGAGCCCGAGCCCGGCAGGTGGATGCTGTCGCCCCGGAAGATGTACGCCCAGTTCGCGGCCCCGGCGTTGTCCTTGTCGTCAACGAAGGTCGTCTGCGTTGACCCGTTGTCCTTGACGCTGGTGATCGTCTCGCTTGAGTAGACGCAGATCAGCACCTTGGCGCCGGCCGCCGGGGCGGTGCCCCAGGTGATCGTCGCCGTCGTCGCCGGGCCTGCGGTAACCGAGCCGGAGGGGGTCTGATCACGGGCGACGGCCACGCGGTGACTCCCTCCGCCGGTTGCGCCAGAGGCGGCGGGAAAGGGTCAGCGGCAGGGCAGGAGGGGGCCGGCTAGGCGACGCGCTCGAAGGAGCTGGAGGCGATGGTGATCGTGTTCGACGCCGTGGCGGTGCCCCCCCACGTCCAGTCCAGGGAGAGCGACTCGGCCGAGCCGGTGGTCACGGTCACCGCGGAGGTGATCGACGCCAGCGCGGTCACGGTCGTCGTGGCGGCGTTGCGCCACGTCATCCGCAGCCAGCCGACGCACGTCGTTGAGGTGATGAACTCGACCTCGGCCTCGAACAGGACCGCGTCGCCGGACAGGCTCGCGCCGAGGGCGGGCGAGCTGGTGCCGGTCACGAACGAGGTGATCAGCGTCCCGCCGGTACCTCCCCACCGCAGGTCGGCGGTCGCCGACGGGGTGCCGGTGGTGGTGCTGACCTGGCCGTGCGCGGTCAGCCGGTACCTCGCCCCGGCGGCCGCGTCGCTCGCGGGGACCGACAGCGACCCGAGGGAGGCGATCGCGGTCGAGTTGGCGACCGTGACCGCCGACGTCGCGGCGCGCTGCGACTGCTGCACGGTCCCGGCGAGGCCCGCCCCGGTGACGAACCCCAGTGTCCCGTAGCCGCTGCTGGCCGGGTCGTAGCCGCACAGCTGCGCGAAGTACTGCTCCCCGGAGGGAAACGACGACTGGCCCTGCACGTAGGCGGCCGGGTTGCCCTGCAGGATCGCGGTCGCCCCGATGACGGCCTGGGCGTAGTCGATGATGGTGTTGCCGCCGCCGTTGACGTAGCCGGACTGGCCGATGCCGTCGCTGGTCCCGGTGAGCGCGTTCCCCACGACCGCGGTCCCGGTGACGGTGCCGGTCATCTGGATGCCGTACGCCTGCGCACCCGGGGGGTCGTAGCTGTTCAGCGACCCGACGTTGCCGATGACCGTGCAGTAGCTGGTGCCGTTGACGTTGATCCCGCAGCCCGTGGTGACGCTTGTCCCGGCGCTGTTGGTGTCGGCCTCGCTGCCCGTGACGGTCGTGTAGGAGCAGCCGTTCAGGTCGAACCCGTGGAGGGCGTTCTGCTGCGCCGAGCAGCCCGTGAACGTCGTCCAGTCGCTCAGGATCTCGAAGCCGCACGCCGTGCTGCTGACCCACTCGCCCTCGGCCTCGCTGTACCCCGCGTAGAAGGCCTTGCACTGGCCGAACGTGTTGTTCCCGGACTCGGCGGCGACGTAGTAGCCGCTGTTCCCGGTGTGCCCGGTGATGCACCCGGTTATGTTGTTGTCGGTCGCCCCGAGACCGTCAGAGGCGGCGCCAGTGCCGAAGTAGAAGCCGTAGCCGCTGGTGTTGTAGGTGATGCAGTTCTCGACCCGCATCGACCGGACGTTGTTGTCGAAGTGGAAGGCGTCCCCGTTGCCGCCCAGGATCAGGATGTTCTGCAGCAGGTGCATGGGGTCGTACGGCTGCCACTGGACCTCCGGCTGGTAGCCGGTGTTGTCCAGCCCGATCCCGCCGCAGACGTTGTTGCAGTTGATGATCAGGTCCCGGACCGTCACGTACTCGGTCGTGGCCGGCGTCTTGAGCGCGATCACGTACCCGGTGGTCCCGGTCGCCGGGATCAGGATCGTCGCCTTGCCCGCGCCCGCGATCGTCCCGTAGGAGCCGACCAGCAGGTTGGTGACGTAGTAGGTGCCGGGCAGCAGGACCGCGGTCGCGGCGCCCTGGATGACCGCGTTGATCCGGGCGGTGTCCTTCGCTCCGGTCTGGTCGCCGGACGGGGGGATGACGACCTGCGTGCCCGCCCACTGGCCCGGGGTGCCGCCGGAGACGGCCGTCCAGAGCGCGCCCGCCCGGTCGGGGACGAGGTCCCCCGCCTTCCAGGTGCCCGCGGCCGGCGGCCCGGACCGGGTGGCCCCGCGCAGCCGGAAGCCGAGCGGGACGCCGGGCAGGCCGCCCTCGACAGAGAGGTCCCGGAACTTCCCGGCGATCCTCCGGGCCCCGTCGAGCAGCCCGTTGTTGGTCGTGCCCACTAGAAGCTCGCCCCGAAGGCGGTCACCAGGACGAGCGAGACGTTGCCGCTGACCGTGTTGCTGACGGCCAGCGACCAGGACGACGAGGGCAGCACCAGGTTGTCGAACGTCAGGACCGTGACGGGCGCGGGCGCTGTCGTGGAGGTGGTGTAGGCGGCGACCGTCACCGACCCGTTCGGGATCAGGTAGTAGGCCGACCCGTTGTAGGCGAAGATGTTGACCAGCCCGGCGACCACCGTGCCGACCGGCGTCACGTCGATCTCGTTGATCTTGGTTCCGCCGCTGCCGGCGGTCCCGAGGGAGGTCACGTGCGTCGGGGCGGTCCACGAGGTGTCGGCCGTGGACGGGACGAGGCCGTACCAGGCGACCGGGGTCGCCGCGTAGGCGGGGGCAGTAGCCATATCGGGCGCGCGGCACTGCCGCGCATTCCCCCTTTCGGAAGAAGAGGCGCGGTGATGCCGGGACGTGCCGCGAGGCGGCCGGGGAGGCTAGTTCGCCGTGGTGCGCTGGGCGACCTGGGCGGCGACCAGGCCGGCCAGCGACACCGTTACCTGCTTGACCGTCCCGGCCGGGGCCGCTGACGTGTCCGTGGTGTCGAGCACGAGGATCGTGTCGGCCGCTACCGGGACCGTCGCCAGTGACGCGTAGTTGTTGAAGTTGGTGCCGGGCACGGGTCACCTGCTTTCGGGCATGAAAAAAGCCCTCGTGCCGGGAGGCAGAAGGCCGCGGAATGAGCTAGGCTGTGACCAGTGACGATTACGCTACGAAGCAGTTGGCATACTGACCGTGATCGAGGTCAGCGTAAGCGAGTCGCCTGTATCCATGGTTACCGATGAAGACAGCGTGATGGACATGTTGAACGTCCCGGACGTGCTGGCCGTCCAGAAGCTGATGTCGGTATCCACCTCCCCGTTCGTCCCGGCCCAGGACGTCCACGCGGGCTCGTTGCTCGCCGAGATCGACCCCGCCGACGCCGACCCCCACGTCACCGACTGCCGGGTAGTCACGCTCGACACGGCGGTCGTGCCCGCCGACCCCGGGTCTCCCGTGTGAAGCTGAACGTAGGTGCACGCCGGCGACGTGGTGAGCGTCGTCAGCAGCGTGTTGACCATCGCGGTCGCGAAGCCGTCAGACATGGTTGCCGTTCCTTTCGGAGCTGTGGGTGGTCTCCTGCGGGGCGCTCAGCACCCGCTCGGTCGGCCTGTCGCAGGAGCGGCAGGTGAACTCCTCCGCGGCGGGGGCGACGCGGTTGAGGGGGGCGCCGCAGCAGGCACTTGAGGCCTTCTGCTGGGTGAGGACGAGGGTGATCTCCGGCTGGACCTGGAGCCCGTCGGGCATGGGGGAACCTCTCGGTTTCGGGCAAAGAAAAAGCCCGCGCGGCGGGGTGCCGGGCGGGCTGGGAAAGGGAAGCGGGAGGCTCGCGGGCCTAAGCTGGCCGCGTGAGCGAAGAAACGGAGGACTCCCCGGAGTTCAAAGCGCACGTCCTTGAGTGGCTGCACAGGGAGCAGGGCATCGACGCCGCATCGGTGGAGAGCGTCTGGGCGGGCGTGTCCAGCGAGGAGATCGGGCAGAGCCTGTTCGCCGACATGTTCGGCGTCTACATCAGATACACCGCCGCCGACGGGGGACGGTACCTGGACGTCCAGGGCGAGGACATGACGTCCCTCTGGCGGTGGGTTGTCGGCGCACCCCGGCCCTAAGCTGAGCGCATGACCGATCAGGACAAGCTGAAGGCGCTCCTGGGCGAGTGGGGCGTCCCGTACTGCGATTCCGGAGAAGACGGCACCGGGGACGTTCAGGGGAAGGCCGTCACGGTCGGCGGGTGGGGCAGGGAGGACTCGCCGAAGGTGGACGGCTACGGCGGCTTCTACACCAGGTTCGAGTTCGATGCAGACGGCTCGTTCCGGCTCATGGGCGCCTGGGAATGACCACCGAGGAGCTGGCCTGGTACGAGGCGCGGGATGGCGCCGAGCTAGCCCGGGACGCCCCGCCGCACGAGTTCGAGCCTCATGAGAGGCAGCTCCACAAGTGCGGCTTCGAACGGGGCGGGGACGGGATGTTCTGCGGGTACCTCGCGGAAGACCACGAGCGGGCGCGGGCGGCAGGATGGGGCGTCAGGCGGGACGCGGGCGCAGGGCTGTGAGCACCTGGGAAGAGCGCATGGCCGAGAAGCATCAGGCTAAGCGCGACCGGGCCGCCGCCGAGAAGATACGCGAAGTCGAGGCTGCGCGCCGCGCCTACCTCGGCGAGGTGTTCCTGCCCTTCTATCCGCCGGACGACGGCGTCCTGAAGTACGGCTGGGAGCCCGAGGTCGAGGTACTGCCGGAGGTCATCGCCGCGAACTGCCTCGGCATCACCGAGGGCGACCCCGGCCCGAAGGAACCCGGCGACTACTGCCGCGAGTGCTGGGGCGAACGGTACGTGTGGCTCGGCAACTGCTGGGGCCACGAGCATGCCGGCGACGGCATCGGCCGCGGCTGCCAGCATGAGTGTCACGAGGGTGAGGTATGGCTGGCGTGCGTGAGCGAGGACGCGTTCAGGATCTTCATCGCCGGGCCGAGGGAAACGCAGGTCGTGGAAGCGCCGCCCGGGGTCGAGGAGGCTTACGACCTGATGACCGCCGACGGGGTCCCGCCGGAGCAGGCCGCTGACATGGCCACGGCCGCGCACCAGGCGGGGAAGGACCCGGCGGCGTTCGCCCGGCACTTCACCGGACTGCGGCAGGGGATGCGCCGCGGCTTTTCCTAGGGCGGCGTCAGGAGAAGACGCGGACGTACTGGATCTCGATAGATCCGGGCTGGTCGAACGGCGTCTGGTTGCTCCCGAGGATTGCCCCGCCGTACGAGGTGCCGGCGGTGACGCACATGGGCTTGCCGGTGACCCACGGGCCGCTCATCGCGCAGTAAAGGACCCCGTTGTAGTAAACGTCGGCGTAGTAGTTCCCGGTGGCCGCGTTCTTGCCGAACGCGATCGTCACGTACGTCCACGTGTCCGGGACGATGTTTGGCGCGGCCGGCACGGACGTGGCGTTAACCGGGCTGAGCTGGACCGTCTTGCCCGTGTACGCCCACGGCCCGGTCGTGGCCGTGTCACTGCTCGCGCTGGTAGTCGACGCGTAGTGATAGCTCACGAATGAGTTCCCGTAGGAGGTCTCTACCGCGTCAACCTCTCCGCCTGCGGGCCAGTCGGCTGAATACAGCCAGAAGGAGGCCCAGTCGGCAAAAACGGTGGCGCCGTTGTAGGCGAAGCCGCTGAACTTAATCAGCGCCTCAACGACACCCGATGACGTCGGGTAGGTGCCCGGCGACTGGATGATCCCGCAGTCGGCCGCGCTGGTGCAGGCGAGCTTGAGGACGCTGAGCCCGCCGTCGGTGGTCACCGAGACGTTGCGGGGGGTGGCCGGGTTCTCGGTAATTCCCGATCCGTTAGTCACCGGGGTTTGCGTCCCCGGGACGAAGCGCCAGGCGTAAAGGTCGCCGGGCAGGTACTGATTCAGCAGCGTGTGACCTGTCGCCAGGGCGGCCGGGTACGGGACCGCCGAGGACGGCGCCGGGGTCGGGGCGACGGACGGGAGCGTAACCATCGCGGTGGCGGTGAGCGAGGCGCCGCCGACAGTAGCCGAGCCCGTGACGACCTGCTTGCCCGAGAGGGTGCCCGCGGCCGGGACGGTGGCTGTGAAGACGTTTGCCTGAGTCGTCTTGGCGAACGTCAACCCCGGACAGGCCGGAACCGCGAAGCTCTCGGCCGGGGCCGCGCCGGGGAGCGTGAACGATCCTGTGGCACCCGGATACGCAACGCCCCCGAACGTCACCGTGCCGGCGAAGGTGAGCGTCTGCGCGGCGGCGGGCGCGCCCTGCACGGCGTAGGTCGCGGTCACTACGGCACCTGCCGACGCTGGGGCGCTGGGGCTAACGCTGAGGCTGACCGAAACGGTCATCTGAGCATCCTTTGGCTAGAACGCGAAAAGCCCCGGAGCGGAGTGCCGCCGGGGCCGGAAAAGGGAATGCGCCGCGAAAGGGAATGACTCACCGCATTGACCTGAAATGGTAGAATACAGGTACGGAAAGACCCCTGGACGAGGCCTAATTCATCCAGGGGCCAGCCGAACCTTTAACCCTAGCCAGGAGGTCCGACAGTGCAGACAATACCCCTCGGCGGCCGGGTTGCCGCAGGCCGCGTCGCCCTGGTCGATGACGGGGACTATGACCTCGTCATGCAGTACAGGTGGTGCGCCGTCGAGTACAACGCGAGCGGGGCCTTGACGTACGCCATGGCCAACGTGCGGCGGCAGGGTCAGCCGCACACGACGATCATGATGCACAACCTGATCACGGGCATGGCGGGCATCGACCACGTCAACCACAACGGACTGGACAACCAGCGGGGAAACCTGCGGCCTGCCGACAATACCCAGAACCAGGGCAACAAGCGGAGCAGGGCTGGTACGACGTCGCGGTACAAGGGCGTCAGCTGGAAGAAAAGGGGGGAGCGGTGGGTGGCGCAGATCGTGCGCGATGGCAAGAAGTGCTATCTCGGCGGCTTCGATGACGAGGAAGAGGCGGCCCGCGCCTACGACGCCGCGGCCCGCGATGTATTCGGCCCTTTTGCCTGTTTGAACTTTCCCGGCCCTGGCGAGGTTCCGGCATACGGGGCCGGCAATCTGGACGTCACCGCAGGGGCGCCCCCTGCGAAGGCAAGCGGCGGGACGTCCAGGTACCGGGGCGTCTTCTGGGGCAAGAGCAAGGGCAAGTGGCTGGTCAGGGTCGGCCCGCACGGCAGGCAGCGCCACATTGGCACTTACGCCTCGGAGATCGAGGCCGCCTTTGCGTACGACGCTGCAGCCTGGGAGGTCTACGGGGACGCCGCGCGGCCAAACTTCCCCGGCGGGCTGACTCCCCACCTGGCGGAGCTGATACTCGCGGAGCGAGAGGCTGTGAGGCCCGAAGCCCGCACCTGCGAGGGCTGCGGCCGCGACTACATGCCGAAGTCGACATGGTCCAGGTTCTGCGGCGAGTCATGCCGGGACCGGACATGGGAGTGGCGAAAGCGGGAGGCGCGGCGGCAAGCGGAGGCGGAAAGCGACTTATATTCTCGGCCGGGCCGTCAGGAGCCGTAGGTTGGCGCGGAGTTCGGCCCGTGAGCCTTGAGGAGGTTCGCTGTCGCGCCCGTCGTGAACGTCGGCAGGGTGCTGTTCGACGTGGTCGTCCGGTAACACGCGCTCTCACCCCAGCAGAGGCCGTTGCTGATGAGGATCGGCTGGGCGTAGGACGTCTCGGCGAAGTAGATCCCGTACGCGGGGACGTACGTGGAGCCGCCGCTGTCCCCGATGCTCGGCATGGTGCTGAACCCGTTGATGATCACCGGGAGCGTGGTCGCGCCGAGGTAGATGCCAGCGGTGATGGTGCCGTTGCCCTGGCCGTCGCGGCGGAAGTGGCAGTCGCCGATCTGGATGATGCCCGGCCCGGTGCCCGCGCCGCCCCCGGTGGTCCATGTCGCGTCGATCATGACGCCGGCGATGGTGTTGGCGTCGGTGGAGCAGCCGCTCATGATGCAGCCGCCCGTGAACCACTGCCAGTCTCCGGTGAAGTACCAGCCGTAAGTGCTGTTCCACTCGCTGTTGCATCCAACGAACTTCGTGTTGTCGCAGCCTGTGACGTAGAAGCCGGGCCCGTTGTTGTTCCCGATGGAGTAGCAGTTGACGAACGTGGAGTCTTCGCAGCCGCTAAGCTGGAAGCCCCCGCCGGAGACGGTTCCGCAGCTGTCCGCCTGGACGCGGAACCAGTTCTGCCCGAAGTCGAACTGCTCGTTCGCGGACGGGTCCGTCCCGCTGGCCACCGCCCACCCGGTCATCTGCGAGATGGAGATGTACCGCAGCTCGGTGAGGGTCGGGCCGACGATGTAGAGCCCGTTGACCGCCGAGCCTGTCTGGATGCCCCCGTAGATGCCGATCCCGGACATCAGGCACCCGTTTACCCCGGTGTAGGAGGAGGGTGCGGGGACGTCCTTGAGGCCGAAGACGTACGTGCCGGTGAAGCCGCTGGCCACGTTGAACCAGCTGCCCGTCCGCTGGCCTGAGACGGTGCCGCCATTGGCTCCGGCCCCCTGAAGGATCATGTTGTACGGCAGGTCCTGGGAGGCGGACAGCAGGAACGTCCCGGGCGGGACGGTCAGCCCGAACGCCGCGGGCTGCGCTGACACGGCGGCCGAGCAGGCGGAGGCGAGGGCGGTGGAGCAGCTCGTGGTGCCCGTCGGGTCGGCGCCGTAGGTCTCGACGAGGTCTTTCCAGACGCTCGCCGAGCCCGCGCCCGCCTGCCATGACGGGACCGCCCCCGGCCCGTTGCTCGTCAGCGTGTACCCGGTAGTCCCGGCCGCCAGCCGCTGCGGGGTACCCCCGGCCCCTCCGACGATCAGGTCGCCCTCGGTCGTGATGGGAGTGGGGACCTGGCTCAGAATCTCTGCGAGAGTGACGGTCTCTGTCGTCCCGGAGCTGCTCTGTGTCTGGTTTTCCGGGTCAGTCCCGACGAATTCAAACTCATCATCCGGGTCCGGGTTGTTCGGGTAGCTGCTGATCTTCGGCACGGCGGAAGGCCACCTCCGGGGAGCACGCGAAAGGCCCCGGAGCGGGCGCTCAACGGGGCCGGGTGAAGTGGAAGGATTAGGCCGTGATCTTGAACTGGGGCCGTGCCCTGTCATGCGCGGCGGCGGCCGGAGCGGCATTCATCGCCTGGAAGAGGCTCGGCCTGCCAACGAGGGAAGAGCTGAGGCTCCGCGCCTCGTGCGCCGGGAGCATGCTCCTGGGTAACCCCGTGGCCTACCGGGTGACGCTCCTCAAGGGCGGGACCGGGCCCGGGATCGCGGTGAGCACGGGACCGTCGGTGATCAGCCAGTGCACGGTGGTCGGGGTGAACGGCAACGGGTTCCACCTGTTCACGCAGTGGGAGCCCGAGGCGGGCGCAGGCGGCGGGGGCGAGGATCAGGATGATGACGACGAGGAGGAAGAGGTCCGGGAAATGAGCGACGAGAGCGAGCCCGCGCCGAACGTGGTCCCGGCGGTCTGCGTTAACGGCCACACGTCTTACCCGGCGTCGTTCGCGCGGATCCACGACGCGAGCGTCTACACCGCGAGGACTCCGACGCGGACGGGCAACTGCCCGGAGTGCGGAGAGCCGAGGACGGTCTTCCCCGGCGAGTACCGGGCAGGGGAGGACGGGCTCGTGACGCGGGCGGAGCTGACGGCGTGAGCGACGACGCCGCCCTGGTCCAGGGATTCATCGGCCGGGGCGAGCCCGTACCGCCCGGCGTGTATCACCCGGCCAGGCCGCTGACGCCCCCGATCAGGGAACTGATCCTGTCCTACTGGGAGAAGAACGGCGCGTGGCTGACGCCTGGGCGGCTGGCCCCGTGGCTGGGGCGGACGGAGGCCGACGTCCGGCAGGAGATGGAGCGGATGGAAGGCGAGGGCCTCGCCGAGCGGTGGCGCGAGCAGCCCGGGGATGAGTGGCGGTTCGGCCCGCCGCGCAAGCCGTAGCCCCTAAGCTTTGGCCATGCAGTACACGGGGCAGCAGCGCAAGGAGATCGCCGCGCAGGCGAAGGGCAAGGTCGTCGAGTCCCTCGAATGGGAGGCCGACGCGGGCGGCTACTGGGTGATGACCTTTACCGATGACAGCGAGGTTGCTTTCCGGTTCATGGCCGAACTGTCCTAGGCTGCCCGCCGGGACCCGTCGCCGTCGCTCCGGCCGCAGCACACGCAGGCGCTCGGCCCCTCAGGGCTGTAGAGGATCGACTGCGTGACTTCCGCCACCGGGTTCGCGAGGAGGGTCACGCGGTCAGGCCGCGGGCACGAAGGTGTCGAGCCACGCCTGAAGCTCCGCCGCCGTCCCGTTGTAGACGTCGGAGTCCGTCCCGGTCCCGCTGGACTGCCAGAACGTCCAGGACTTCCACGGGGCGACCGACGCGGGGGCCTTGCTGCCGTAGTACGCCAGCCACAGGGGAAAGCCCGTGCAGCCGCCGAGCTGGGGCAGTACCGACAGGTCGGAGTAGACGAGTACCGGACCGTGCGGGAACGCGGCCTTCACCGCCTGTGCGAACTCCAGCACGGCGGCGCCGGTCACGCCGGGGTAGTCGGAGGCGACCACGGCCATCATGTCGCCCGGCAGGACGCCCTGGGCTCGGACGGTGGCGGTGAAGTGCCCGGCCTGGGTGCTGACCGGGCTGAGGCTCGTCAGCTCGTGATAGGCCCCGCGGTGGATCCTCGCCGCCTTGCCCGCTGCCCAGTTCGCGGCGAAGTCCGGGTCCGTTTCGGTGGTGCCGACTGAGGCGCGGAAGAACGCGAAGGCGTACCGCTCTAGCTGAGCCGGGGTGCATGCGCTCTGGAACGAGCTTGTGTCGATGCCCTGCGCGCTGGTCATGGCATGCCGTCCTTTCTGGGCTTGTCCTCTGAGAGGGCGGGCGCCTTGCCGGGCAGCGTGCCGCCCCCGCCTCCCGGCATTAGCCGCTTCTCAGCGAGCGCTTGGACGTTCGCGAGGATCTGGAGGATCTTCTCGTCCTGCGCGGCGAGGTGCGCTGCCTGCTCGTCCTGGCCGTGCAGGATCGCCTCGACGTCGTCGAACTGCCGCTTCGCCATCCGGTCGGAGGCCTCGGCCAGGACAGCGGACCCCACGAGGATGATCGGGAGAAGGACCAGCTGAATGAACTGCGAACTTGCCCACTGGACGAAGCCCGCGGCTCCGCCGTGCAGTCCGGCGGGCAGCCCGTAGAAGGCGAGCACGCAAAACAAGTACGCACAGTACATAGTTCCTACGCAGCGCGTCACTATGACGGCTGCGCGGGTGTTGAACCGGGCGACCGCGCTCTTCCCTGCCGGGGCGGAGGCGATCGTCGCGGGGCCGCTCTCGGCCCGGTGCTTCAGGTGAGGGTGGGGGACATGGGCGTACAAGGTCATGCGCTGCCTTCCCTTCCCGGTCAGATGGCCGACGCGGCCCAGCACAAGAGGGCCGCGGCGAGCAGGATTCCGAACGTCTGCACCACCGCGAGGGAGCCCTTCTCCGGCCGCAGGAGGGAGATCACCCCGGCGACCGCGGCGACCAGGACCAGGGACGCGGCCATGGCGGGCCACCCGGTAGCGGCGAGGTAAGGGAGCGCCGGGGCGGTGCAGGCGAGGAACGCCGCCCCTCCGTTGGCGAGGGCCGGGCCGAAGCCTGCCTTCTCGTCGCTGAGCCACTGCCCGGCAGTCATGCCGACGAGCTCGGCGAGAGCTGCGCCGAGTGCCGCACGGAACAGGGCGTGCGGCTGGCCGGTCAGCGACACGAGCAGGCCGAGAACGATCGTCACGCCGTCCGCTGCACCGAACACCATCGGCGAGACGAGGCGGTTAGGCGCGCTCAAGGAAGCCGTCTCGCAGCCAGTAGTGTCCCTCCGGGCAGGTGCCGCGCCTCCACCCGCCGCAGCCGAGCGAGGGCGTGAGCGTCGGCTTGTCTTCCGTGCCGGAGTTCACCCACCGGGGCGCGTCCCAGCCGCTTACCGGCTGGTCGCCGATCTGCCCGTCGTACCAGCTTCCGCAGCCTGGGCAGAGCCAGTTGAACCAGTCGGCGTCCCGCCAGAAGAACAAGGCGGTCCCGCGCTTGGCCTGCTCGGCGAGTTCCCAGTCATTGCCCCACATCCCGGGGCTGGCGGCGCGGTCGGCATCGGAGCGGGCGGAGCGCTCGCGTACTTCCTCGGGCGAGAGAACCTGAACCTTCACCGTGACCCCCGTTCGGGTGTCGCTAACCCTTGAGTACCGCGACGACGACGGCGGCGGCGGCGATGATGACGCCGAGGACCAGGAGGAGCTGGCCGGTATCGAGGCGGCGCTCGGTGCGGGAGGTCGCGGCGCCGATGTCGGTGCCGTCGCCCCGGTCGAGCCTCGACGTGAGCCGGAGTTCCAGCGCGGCCATCCGCTCGCCGGCGGCGGTGATCCGGTCGGACAGGGCGGCGTGAGCGGCGTCGTACTCGGACCGGGGAAGGAAAGTCGCCGTCTGGTCGGTGAGCGCCTTCCTGAACTCGTTCACCGACTCGAACCGGCGCTCGGCCGCTAGCTCGGCCTTGCCGGTGGCCTTCTCCGCGTTGGCGAGCGCGACCGCGACGGCCTGCTCCGCGGCCTTGAACGCGGCGTCCAGGGCCTTGGTCTGGGTGGCGTACCGCTCGTCGAGCAGGCGGCGCATGTCGTCGGCCTGCTGCCGCCCGGCTTCCCGCTGGTCGGCGATCTGCTGGCGGGTGGCGTCACGCAGGTCCGCGACCTGCTGCCGCATCCCGTCGCGATCGGCGGCGATCTGCTGCGCGAGGCTCTCGCGGAGCGTGTCGACCGTCCAGTCGCTGCTCACGGCGAGGCCGCGCCCCAGCGGCCCGTCACGGCACCGCGCCGGACAGCACCCAGGCGGCGAACGCGCCGAACGCCCACGGCCAGTCAGGGATGCCGGCGAGCGGGTGGCCCCCGGCCGCGAACGCGGCGAGGGTGAACAGGACGGCGCTGATGACGAGGAGGATGCGGCGGAGGGACGGGTAGGCGACGACGACACGGGCGGGGGCAGGCTGGGGCTCTGGCGTGGTCATGGGGCACCGTCCTTGTTGTCGCTGATGCCGGGAAGGCAGCTAGCGTGCCACTCCGTAACCTCCCGGCAGTCGCCGAGGTGGAGGGTTACGAGGCCGTCGGAGTAGTAAGGGGCGGTCACTCCGCCGCCTCTCGCGCTTTCCACTCGGCGGCGGTGAAGAACCGAGCCGGGGGCTCGATGCCGGCCTTGCGGAATCGCATGGGCTCCCAGAGGGGACCTGGTATCGAATGGACGCCTAGATGGGTTCTGTGGTGGTTTGTGCACAAAACCTCTAGATTTCCGGGACCTTCACACCAGGCCGCAAATTCCTCGTCGTCGGCTAGATGCAACCCGAGGGCCTCGTTGACCTTATGGAAGTCCGATGCGTTGACCTGGGAGAACTCCAGCCGTGAGTGATGCAGTTCCGGCACCCCGGCGCAGTAGTGGTCATCGAGGATGCACTTCCACAGCCCCTGCCGCTTGAGCCTCGCCTTGGCCTGCGCGAACAGGTGGTAGTGGGGGTCGCCTTCGCGAGGCTCGTGCTCCGGGATCGATGCGACGACATGCAGCGTGACCGCCTGCTCGTGCGCAGGTATGGCGTCGTCAGCCAGTGCCACCGGCCTCGCCTTTCGGCAGCGGGTACGCAGACTGGCAGTTTCTGGCCGCGAACGTGGACCGGACAATCGCCATGAACTTGTCGACCGCCTCGGCCTGCGCCTCCGACGTCGGCTTGGTCGCGTCGAACAGGTACGTCCACAGGGCCAGCTCCCCGGCCCGCTCCTGGTTGCCGGCCACGCACCCGGAGATCTGGGCGGCGTGCAGGGCTGACTCCGACGCGGTGGCCGCCGCCGCGCTCGCGGTCGCGCTGTCGGCGCGGGTGGAGACGTTACTGAACTGCCAGGCGAGAACCGCGAGCGCGATCGTGAGCACGATGTCGATCCCGATCGCGACCCACTGCTTCTTGTCGCGCCTCTTGCTGGCCTCCGCTACCGCCTTGTCGCGGTCCTCGCTGTCCCGCTTCACCGCGTCGAGGCGCGCGGAGAGGCCGTTGAGGGCATCGGCCAGCAGGCCGGCGGCCCCGACGGCGTCCGAGGGGTCAGGCTGTTGCTGGCTGGTCACCGGACACCTCCGGGGCATCGGTCAGGATGGTCTGCAGCGCGACCACGTTGCCGCGCAGCTGGCTCATGAGCTGGTCGAGCTCGCCGAGGACCAGGGCGATCTCGTCATTGCTCACAGATCACCCCCGGACGGCGGCGCGGGCGCGAGAAGGTCCGACAGGCGCCGCAGCAGGTCGGTGACCTGCTCGGCGCGGGCGACGGCATCGCCGGCGAGCGCGCGGATCTCGTCCAGGCTCATGTCCGGGGTGCGCCCGTGGGCGATCGCGCGGCCGGCGAGGTCGCGGATCTCGTCCACGGACGGGAGCGTGGCAGCGTCAGCCAGCACCTGTTCCGCCTTCGCACTGATGTCGGGGTCCGTCACAGGCCGGCGCCTCCCTGCTGGTGCGGCGCGGGCAGCGGCGGACCGGTCACTGGCGCGGGCCCTGCCGCCTCGCCTTGTCGGCCGCGCCCTGGCCGACGAGGTTCTGGAGCAGGGGGAGCAGGGCCTGCGTGGAAGATGTAAAGGAGATGAGCAAAGGGGTGAGCTGGTCCCGCGCGACCTGCATCGCCTCGTCGCGCTGGTTCTCGGCCTGCTGCTTCTCGGCCAGGAGCCGGTCCCGCTCGGCCACCAGGTCGGCGCGGCTTTCTGTCCGCGCGGCGTCCCTCATCGCGGCTTCCCCGGCCGGCGAGATGAGGCGCCAGCCCCGGAACAGCAGCCACCCGAGGGCCAGGGCGATAATCCCGAGCGGCCCGAAGCCCAGCACATATCCGACGATGCTGTCCGAGGCGGCGTCTACCGGGGTTACGCTGGCCGATGCGAGGGCGGCGACGTGGAGCCACAGCACGGCGACCCCTCCGAGGCTTGAAGGAAGGGGCTCGCTCCGCCACCTGACGCGGCTCTGCTTCGGCGGCGGCAAGGCGAGGGGAAGCCGCAGAAACCCTCGCTGCGCGAGCCCCTTCCGGCTTGTGGGCGCTCCGGGCCTACAGGGTTGCGGCGTCCCTGGGAACGAGCTGGTCGGCGTTGACGCCGTGCCGCCCGAGCCATTCGAGGATGCCGAGCACGTCCGCCGGGGTCATCATGCTGGAGCCGTAGATGCCGTGGCCCGCGATCTCCCGGTCGCGGTCGCCGAAGATCTCGCGGACGAGGTCGTGACGGCCCAGGAAGCGCGCCTCGCCGTAGTCGTCCAGCTGCCAGGCCGGCCCGGCGTCGGCGAGCGGCGCGATCTCTACCGCTTCCCACAGGACCGGCATCCCGAACCGGTCCGGCGGCAGGCTGACGTCCGCGCCCGGGTAGAGCACGTCCCGGGTGAAGCGGACTTCCGCTGTCAGCTCGGCGTACTTCACCGGGTACCTGCGCAGGAACCACGGGACCAGGTACACGCGCGGCACGAGGGTGAGGACGTCAAGCGGCAGGAGGAACAGCAGCCACGGGCTTGACGGCTGGCGCATCCACTCCCTGTGCCGCTTGCCCGCCGTCTCCTTCAGGTGCTGCCACCAACTCGACGGGACCTTGACCGTTGCGCGCTGCCTGTCGGTAACGGTCTTGCCGGACAGGACACTGGTGGTGAACTGCACGGCCATCTGCCCGAAGGCTTCCGGCATCTCCTGGACCCGCAGGAGGTCCCTGCTGTAGCTGCCCATGTAGCCGAACTGCTTCGGGGTGAGCTGGAGATGACGGTGGAAGTACCCGATCGGCGGAAGTGCCGAGTAAGGGGCGGTCATGACGCACGGTCTCCGCTAGACGTATATTGGCGCGGCCTATGAATTAGCAGCAAAAAGATGCCATGGCCTATATATCATGACGCCCGGTCACAGCACGCCAGCCTCAGGCCGGAAGGCCGCCCCCGGAGGGGCAGTAAGTTCGAGGACATGCCCAAGCGATTCGAGCGCCATGCCCGCACGGCCTGGGAGTGGGGCACGCCCGGTTCCCGCCGTGACGAGGTTGCGCGTGCGGTGAACGAGCCGGCGGCGAAGGCCCCCGGCAAGAAGGACCGGAACCTGTGCAAGGCCGCGCACTGGAAGGGGCCGCACCAGCCTGAGCTGCGGATGCAGACGTTCGGCTGGCGGCGCACCGCGTCGTGCAAGTGGGCGGTCTCCTGGCGAAGCAAGGACGGCGAGCCCTTGTGGCACTGTGCTCACGAGGAATTCTGCTCGGGCTGCGGGAAAGTTCTGCGGACGGGCATAGGCGACGAGGAGTGCCCCGGCTTCCACCCGGTCACCGACGACGAGCGGGCGGCGATCGAGGCAGAGCGCGCCGAGCACGAGGTGCGCGTTGCCGACGTGAGGGCGCGGAACCACTGGCAGCCGAAGCCGCCCGTCACGGGAAAGCAGGGATACCGGCGCAAGCGGGACGACTAGCCCCATGCAGATGCATGACGTGATCGGCAGGGGCGCGGCGGTCCTCCGCAGGCGCAAGGGCTGGACGCAGGAACAGGCCGCCCGCGCCTACCGGGCGCACGGTCTGGCGACATGGCGCAGGGGTACCGTCGGCGACCTCGAAGTGGGGCGACGGCGGCTATGGGCCGACGACGTTCTGCTCATATGCATAGCGCTCGGCACCACGCTCGACGCGCTGATCGAGGCGGCCGACGAGAGCGGAGCGGCCGTAGTCGAGCTTGCCCCGGGCGTTGCCCTCAGCGCGCAGGCAGTCCGGGAGTACCTGCGGCCGGGCGCCGACAGCCGGCCGGCAGGGCCGCAGTGCACGGCGGACGCGGTGCCGACCGATGCCGAGTCGCGCGCCGCCAAGCAGCTCGGCACCAGCCCGGCCGAGATCCGCCACGCGGCGCTCACGCTGTGGTCGCGGGCCTTCGACGAGGAACGCGACTCGCGGATCGCGGGCGTCGCAGTGATGGGGCAGCGCAGCAGGCAGGCCAGGCGCGGGCTCGCCGCGCGGCAGATGCTCGCGGAGGTTGCCGACTACCTCCGGGTTCCGGAGCCGTGAGCAGCCTGTACGGCGAGGTCATCGCGCGGAACATCCGCGCCGCGCGCAGTCGCGTAGATATCAACCAAGAGACTCTTGCGGGCCGCATGCGCGCCCTCGGCTACTCGGCATGGCTTCGCCAGACGGTCGCCAACGTGGAGAAGGGGCGGCGGCGGGTAACCGCCGAGGAAGTGCTCGGCCTGGCACTGGCACTTGAGACCGCGATGCCGGACCTCATGCGGCCGGCGGCGCAGGATGGGGACGTAGTGCTGCCGGGCGGCCGTCTGCTGGCAGGCGTGTCGGTTGAGCGCCTCGCGGGCGGCGGTGTTAACGATCGGGGCTTGACATGGCCGCCTGACGGCCGGCCGGGGTCGGCGGCTTAGGTTGTCGCGGGACGGGGACGCGCGCCCCGCCTTCCCCGTCACCGCCGAGCTTGCGGGCACCGAGCTTGCGGCCGATCTTCCTGACCAGCGTCTCGATATCGTCGTCCGACATGACCGTGTTGCCCGTGACGTGAACCTGGACCGTGACGCCCTGGCGGGCAGAACTTCCGGTCAGGGCGCTTGCGGCAGAGGCGACGCCGGGCCGGGACGCCGCCATTCCCGCCGCAAGGCGCCGTGCAATGTCCTTGCCGTACTCTTCCGGCGTCATGTCGCCTCCGTTTGTGTGCCCGGAACTAGCCTTGCGGCGAACGGTCGCGCGGCGAGTTTCGGGAGCGGGGTCACGGGCACGTCCAGCCGTCAGGCCAGGTTCACGAGCCCCGTCGGGTACCCGCCGGACCACTGAACTTGCGTCACCGTGCCCAGCGAGGACTCCGGCGACTCGGTTGGGAACGCCGCGCTCTCCATTACCCCGACGAGCAGGCCGCTCGCGCTGTCTCGGATCAGCGTCGTCAGTCCCGCCCCGGAGTCCTGCACGAGGTGCAGCGCTGACCCTGCGGCGGTGGCGTCGCAGACGTTCATCGCGACCTGCGCGCCGTAGGACTGCATCCAGGTGGCGTCCGGTGCCCGCTCCTGGTAGAGGTACCCGGTGCCCGAGCTGGCCTCTACTCCGACGGCGAGAGAGTCGTTAAGGCTCCCGCCCGACTGCCGCAGGACAATGTGGTATTTCCCGCCGGAGGTTAGCCCGGTGACCGGGAGCGGCACCGAGACGAGCGGCACCGGCCCGAGGGTGGCCATGTCGTAGCTGTTGACGTGCAGGTTGAAGCCCCGCCACTGCCCGCTTGGCCCGGCCGGGTAGGCGGCGCACTGGAACGCCCCGTACGTGCTCCCGGACCAGTCCTGCACCTGCCATGCCCCGGCGACCCCGTCCGGGGAGACGGAGAGCACCTGGGTGTAGGGGCTGAAGGAGGAACCGCCCGCGAACCCGGAGACGATGATGACCGCGGAGTCCGTCACGGCGAGGTTCCACCCGGGCCCCCATGCCGCCGCGGCCGGGGCCAGCGCGGGCCCCTGCTGCCACCCGGCGAGCGACCCGTCGGCGTTGATGGCGCTGTACCAGGTTGAGGTCACCGCGGCGCCTGCCGGGCTGGTGCCGCCCGCGACGATCAGCCAGTTGCCCACGACGGCCGCGTATGCCTGCATGAGGGCCTGGGGCAGAGGCGGGCCCGAGGTCCACCCGGTGATCTGCCCGGACTGGGACGACGCGGTCCAGACGGTGTTGACCGCCCCGGCCGCCAGGCCTGTCGGTGAGCCGCCGATGACGTACACCTGCGTGCCCCAGGAGCACGCCGCGCCGTAGACGTTCGCGGCGGGGAGTGCCGTCTGCTGCGACCATGCCCCGATCGCCCCGGTTCCGGGAGTCCACGAGGCGGTCCAGACGGTCGCGTACTCGGCGGTCGCGCTCTTGCCCCCGGCGACGACCACGCTGTCCGCGGTGATCGCCGCGCAGGCGTACCAGGCGGCCTGCGGGAGGGACGGCTGGGTGATGCCGCCGCTGACCGACGACCCCTGGTAGGCGATCGTGGCGACGTAGCCAGAGGCGGCGTTCGCGGTTGAGTCCCACCCGCCGATAAGGGCGGTGTAGTTCCCCGAGGTCGCCGGGGTGGCGTAGGAGCCAGCCCCGTTGGCGCTCACCGCAGGCTGCGTCCACGGGCCCGTCTGGTAGGTGCCGACGAGGCTGGTGTTGTGCCCGGCGAGAGCGAGCGGGCCCGCGGCGGCGAGGCTTCCCGCCGCCGACGACTGGATGATGTGGGACGCCGGGATGACCGCCGAGGCCAGCGGGGAGCCGGGGGCTCCCGAGCCGTTGTCCGCGCACAGCAGCACCTGGAGGTCCGCGCCGTTGCCGCTCGCCTGCACGGGCACCTGCACCCGGCCGACCGCAGTCGACCCCGAGGGCATGGTGAACGGCTGGCTGAGGTTGACCGCGGGCAGCCAGCCGAGGCTGTTCTGCCCGAGCCAGCTGAACGCCCCGGAAACGCCTGTCGAGACGGTGGCCACGTCCCAGATCCGGTTGCCCGGGTAGACGGGAACGAGCGGGTGCGAGGTGAGGAACTGGCCTGCCTGGCTCGCCCAGTTGGTCGCGCTGCTGTCGCCGGGAAGGCCTGCCCGGGCGGCGGACCACGGGCCGGAGGAGGCGGGAACAATCGCCGTCGCCGTCGCTATGGGCGTGACGGCCAGGGCCGCGGTCGCCCGCTGCGCCCCGGGGTTGCTTTCGTCGAGGACGAACGCGCCGGACTCGTCCTGGATCCCTTCGCCGGCCTCGTCCAGGACCGCGTTGGCCGGGGCCGCGCCGCCGCCTGTCGCGGCGGTGAACGACGGGGTGACGACCAGGGAGGCGGTTACCCCGTAGTGCACGCCGCTGGGGCGCGCCGTGCGAAGCGGGGTGACCTCGAGCGACGCCGACCGCGACTGGCTGTGCGCCCGGGAAGCCGTGCGGGAAGGGATGACAGTCAGGGATGCCGTGACGCCGTGGACCGTGGTCCCGGTCTCGTCAAGGATGTAAGCGCCGGACTCGTCCTGAATGGGCGCGCCGGACTCGTCGAGGACCGCGCTTGACGGCGCCCCGGCGACAGCGGTCGCTGTGAGCGCCGGGGTGACCGTCAGGCGAGCAGTCGCGGCGTAGCGCAGCGCGGACGGCACCGCGCGCCGTACCGGGGTGACCGCGAGGGACGCGCTCCGCAGGCGGAGGTGCCGGCCGGTCGCCGACAGCGACGGGGTGACCCTCAGCGAGGCGGACGCCGTGGGCGACGCGAGGCTGGCGACCCAGACCCCGGAGTAGCTGGGGTAAGGCTGCTCCGCTTGCAGGTACCAGGTAAGCCCGAGGGAGTCGGTGATCGCGAAGGAGCCGTTACCGTTGCCGAAGCTGCTGTTCGCGCTCACCATCGCGACGAGCAGCGTCCCGGGCTCCGGCTGGGAGGGAAGGACCGCGGGCAGCGCGAGGGAAGTCGTGGCGAAATCGCCCGGGACCAGGGCGCTCGCCGTGGCCGTGGCGATCTCGGCGAGGGTGCTTGAGGGCGCGGCCAGGATCTCCGTCAGCGCGGCCGTGGTGTAGGCGTTGGCCGGAGCGGAGCCGCCGAGGGTGACCGCGTGGCCGGCCGTGGTGGCGGCGGTGCTGCGGAAAGTCCCGTAGATGCAGTTGTTGAGGCTGTCCGGGATGTTCGCCGAGAAGGTGGTCCCGGATGCGGCGGTGTAAGTGGACCCGCCCGTGACGCCGATGTTCTCGGTTACCGCGCCGTAGATCAGCGACCCGGTCGCGACCGGGGTGATCGAGGCCTCCGGCGCCTGGCTGGCCGCGGCCGCGTACCAGGCCGCCCACTCGGCCGTGTTGTAGATGTCCAGCGCGCTCGCGGCACCGGACAGGGCCTTGACGGTCAGCACCACGCCGAGCGCCGACGCCTGGCCGCTGGCGGTCGCGGTGACCGTGTACGGGGCCGCGGGAGCCGTGCCCGTGACGTTGAGGACGATGTACGCGGCGCTGATGCTGGAGCCCTGCGCGGTGGTCAGCGCCTGGGCGGCGGTACTGCCGGCGACGTCCGCCAGGCCGATCGCGCACGGGGAGACGACGCTCGCGTTGACCGGCAGGGCGGGCCCGAACACCGGGACTTCCGTCGACCAGCCGGACCCCGACGGGAGGTTGACGTTGCTCGCCCCGGCGTTGCCGTTGGCGTCGCTCGCGCTGGCGACCGACCCCGCGATGAGCAGCACCGTCTCGCCGCTGGTGACGCCGGACGGGAACGCCGGGGTGTAGGTGACTACGTCGGTGCCGCTGGCATGGAAGGCAGAGGCGGCGACGGTGGCGGCCGGGTAGGCGGCGATGAAGGCCGCCGAGCAGGAGGTGGTGCCGAGGGTGACCGTGTAGCTCGACGGCTCGCTCGATGTGGCCGTCTTGGTGAAGACGGCCGGCGCAGTGCCGCTGCCCGATACGGCGGTCCACCCGGACGGGGTTGACGCCCCGACGACGGTGTTCGACGTCCCGCCGGCGATGACGCCCATGACCAGGAGGTCCCCGGCCGCGTAGAGCGGAGGGGGCTTGACCGTGACCGAGGTCCCGGCCGCGTCGATCGCGCTGTACCCGACCGAGTACGAGATCGCGGTCAACTGTAGTTGTTCCAGTACATGACGAAGCTGGCGCCCGCCACGCTGTAGGCGCCCGGGTACTGGTCAATGTCCGCGTTGACCGTGAACACGGGGTAGGGTGCCCTGGTCGCCGGGGGCACCGTCGTGATCTCGGTGAAGGCAAGCTCGCCGTAGGCGGCGAGCTCCGTGGTCTCCTTCTCGATGATGATCTCGGCGCTGCCCGGGTTCGGCCAGACGGCAGGCCCTGCGCCGTAGTCGCTGATCGACCCGATGTTGACCGCGAGAGCAGACCTGACCTCCGTGTACGACCAGCCCTCGGTGGCATTGCCGATCGTCATGAGCCAGTCGGCGGCGGTCAGCTCAATGGAGAGCGTGAGCGTGTCCCCGGCCGCGGTGGGGTAGGCGGCGGCCTTCCACTGCTCGCCGGAGCCGGGCAGCCACCAGCTCCACGGCCGCGACGTCGAGTTGCCTGCGTACGAGGTGCTGTACGTCTGGTAGATCCCGACCTGGTAGACGTTGCCCAGGCCGACCCAGACGCTGTTGTACTGCCCGCCGCCCAGGCCCGGGATGGTGAAGGTCGCGCTGATCCCGGTGTAGCCGGCGGCCTCGTGCTCCGTGAACACCACGCCGCCCCACGCCGGCTGGATGTTGCCGCCCGGCGGGATGATCAGGAACGCGGCGGTGACCGCGCCCCAGGCGGAGCTAGAGCCCGAGGTGCCCGAGTACGTGTAGGTCCCGGAGGTCGCCGCCTGCTGGTAGCCGGACACCGCGCCGATCGCGTGAGACCCGGCGCCTACGACGTCAGTGATCGCGGGCTCGTTCACCCAGCCGGACGACGGCCCGCTGATCGGCCCGGTATTGGCGATCACGCTGCCGAGGCCGACGACGAAGTGCGGGTAGGGGATCGTCTCGACGGCCCCGGACGACCAGGACTTGCCGGTGCCCGTGTTGCCCGCCAGCACGTCGAGGGCGAGCGTCCCGGCTACCTCGTAAGCCCACGCCAGGATGCCCGCAGCCGACGTGGTGATCGTGAGGGTGGCGGTCGACTGGGTGGCGCTGAGGTTGCTGTAGATGCCGG
>Ga0209006_10001198_pt1 | contig 23516 bp, 20 predicted proteins | sample JacPin_JW_Ref_O2_FD_188567 | JGI IMG/M metagenome (GOLD analysis project Ga0209006, IMG submission 188567) | Forest soil microbial communities from Algoma, Ontario, Canada - Jack Pine, Ontario site 1_JW_Ref_O2 (SPAdes) (version 2) | ecosystem: Environmental > Terrestrial > Soil > Boreal... | reverse complement strand
CAGCTTGGCTCGCTGGTCGACCCGTTCGGCTGCAGGAACGTATCGTTCTCGACGTATTCGCCGTAGAGCTTCACCGTGAGACCGGCGGCCGCCGCTTCCGAGAACAGGAAGCCCTTGTTCTGATAGGCCAGTGCATCGCCGGCATTCCCACCAGGATAGCTGCGGACCCAGTCCGGCGACTGGATGTCATCGGCATAAGGTGCCATGCCCTCGGTGATCCATTGGTGACCGTCAGCCGACTGGCGGCTCGGGTCGTAGAAGTTGTCCAACAGGGGGAACCGCGTCACCAGGGCGTGCACGTTTGGCGTGACCGGGGTGCCTCCGGCTACGGAGCCGTCGCCGAACACTGCCAACGAGGCGTCGCCATTCCCGGCGGCTACATCGCCCAAAACCTGATCATAGGTGCGGTTTTCACGGATGATCATGAAAACGTGCTTGATCAGCGAGGGATCGCCGATCTTCTTAGGGATTGCGACCGGCTTGGTTTTGGGGCTGCCGCCGGCGGCAGACTGGATATTTTGGACAAGATCCCAGTGGTTGTTCTGGGTAACCTGTGCCGTCATCGTCGCCAAGGTTGCACTATCCGGCACGGGCACGATGCTGACGCTGCCATTGTCCTGGTGGGTGTTGTAGCTGCAGACGTTGTAGTCGCACTCGAACGAATTACGCGCGCCGATACCCTTGTCGTTGGCAACGATCAGCGTGTCATCTTTCTTGTCGAACACCACCGAACTCGGCGCATAAGCTACCGGGATCATCCCTAGCACGGGATTTGCCACGCCTGGGCTGAGTTCGACCACCGCGATCGCGTTGGCATTGTAAAGTGCGACGTACGCAGTGCTGCCATTGACGGCGATTGAGTTGGGAGCGGCGCCGTAGGCCGATTGGCCGGTTCCGGGTATTCCGATTGGTAGCCCAAGGTTGATCGTTCGCGTCACCGTGTTGGTGGCCGTGTTGATAACCGAGATGGTGTCGCTGTAGGTATTGGTGACTAACAGTTCGTTTCCGACGAGTGCCATGCCGGTCGGATGCAAACCGGTCGAGATAGTTGCGGTGACCGTCATCGAGCTCAGATCCACCACAGAAACGGTACCGGTGATCGCGGCACCAACCACCGGATCGGCGACGATTTCAGTGCCGGCGGACCAGATCTGGAAGTCGGCGGCTGTAGCGGCCCGACCGCCCTCGTTGCTGACGTAGGCTGTCGTGCCGCTCTTATTGATCACGATGCTGTGCGGTGCATTGCCAACCCGAATCTGCGTACCTTGGGCCTTCGTGGTCAGGTCAATCTGGGTGAGCGTATCGTTCTGGTTCAGCAGGGCGTAGGCGCTGCTGCCATCTTCTGAGATCGCAATGCTGCCGGGATAAGAAGTGCTCGGTGTATAGAGCACGCCGCAAGGTACGCCGTAAGCGCCCGGAGGGCTGTTCAGAAAGCAGTTGATAAAGGATGTGTTCGGCGGAACGCTGACTTGGGCGTCGTCGCTCAACAAGCCCTGCGAATTAACTGCGGCGACGGTGACATTACTACTGTCCTGGCTAAAAACGAGGTGTTTGCCGTCGGCCGAATAGGCTAGGCCGCTATAGCTGCCGCTCGGATCCAGTCCGAACGGGATGTAGTTCTGCAGGACAACGCCAGTGTTGACGTCGAAAATCTCGACGGCTCCGTTGCCATCGGATGTCGACGTACCTTGCGTGAGGACGGCAGCGGTGTGGGTCTTGGCAATGGGGTTCAGGGCAACCGCCTTCGCACGGACCCGGATACCGAGGTTGACTTGGGTGCCAGCTGGAGTAATGATCTGGCCATCGCTGACGACCCACGAGCCGTTCGGCTGCGGACCGGTGAAGTAGGTCGGGTAGTACTTGGACTGACCGGCGGCGAGCCCCGCGCAGCTGAGCCCCGTCGCCAAAAGGCCGGCGAGCGGTCGCAGGCTTTTCCGAGACTTCTTTCGAGACCTATTTCGAAATTTATTTCGAGACATATACCGTTTCCTCCTCAGGATTCTTTTCATCAAGCAACGTCGGTGAAAGGGATTTCGTGGCGGTTTAGTAGAAGGGACTTCGTACAGGTGCTCATTTCTTCCTCAATCTCCAAACAGGACTCGGTACAAGCACTCGGTGCACCAAGGCGACCAGTCTAGTTTTGAGAAAGAGACAGCAGCATGACGCGGAGATTACGTTTTTGTAATCTTGGTCGGAGCGACGCAAACGCTAGTATTGAACGAGGCCATCGCACATGCGGAACGATGGCGAATCGTGTTCGTGGCAGTGCAGATGGTCGCAAAGCTCGTGCAGTGGGCGGAGCAAGCGGTGAACACGTAGGCTGATGAAAATCGAGAGGAGCAGTACATATGGTGAACGAAAAGGTGATCATGCTGATCGAAGCGCACATCCAGCCGCAGCATCGCGCAGGGCTTGTCGAGGCCGCACGCCAATACGTGCCGTTGGTGCGGACAGAGCCGGGCGTGGAGGCGTTTTACGTCACGGCTAAGAACGACGATCCCAATACATTTGTTTTCTACGAAGTTTACAGGTCACAAGCAGCACACGATTTCCATCTGCAGCAGGACTTCACCAAGAAATTTTTGGCGACGCTGAAGGGCGCTCAGGTCGGGGACCGATCGCGGACAAATCTCGTTGAGCTGACTCCGGAAGGGCAGCCGCGCTCCAGTTAGGGAAGACCCTCGATGCCTGTGGGTTTTGAGTGGAGTCGCCTTTTTGATTTCGACAATTGAGCGTTGACTGTTGACATAGCCGCAGGGATAATGAAACCCCTTCAGAGGAAGACTTATGTCCAGCGCTCCCCAGTCCCGTAAGACGTTCAGCATTTCCGATTCCCTTAACCGGCAACTCAATACGTACGCGACGGTGGCAAGCGCAGCCGGAGTGAGTGTGCTGGCGCTGGCCGGGGCCTCCGAGGCGAAAGTCATCTATACGGAAACGTATCAGGTGACGCATAGCTTCCCGCTATACATTGATCTTAACCACGACGGCATCAAGGATTTTCTACTGCGCACGACGTTTTATGCGGGCAGCTCGGGCTTAGAGGTAGGGCTCAATGCATCGGGGTACCACAACCTTAACAACGTGGTCGCCGGCAGACGTTTTAGTCAGAGCGGCTATTTTCTTTCTGCCGCATCCGCTTTGCCTGCAGGCGCCCTGATCGGACCAAAAGGCAATTTCTCGGTTCGTTTCCCTTTCATGGCAGAGGAGCTTTTCGACGGTGTGGGCAGCCAAAATTCCAACCTAGGCCAGTGGGCCGGCAAAGGGAAGGGTGTCAAGGATCGATATTTGGGATTAAAGTTCGTCGTCGATGGCGAGGTTCATTACGGCTGGGCCAGACTCAGTGTCACCCTTGGGCATCATCGGCAATCCGGCGATGTGAGCGGTACTCTGACTGGATATGCTTACGAGACCGTCCCCGACAGGCCGATCATCGCAGGCCAGATCACTGGCCCGGATGTGATTACGGTACCCGAAACGTTAGTCGGGTTGGCGGTCGGAAGAAAATAGCCTCTCCCCTCAGTCACGATGAGTGCTTCGTAAACGGAATGGCCCATGGATTACAAGTGTTTAATACAGCGGTCTCGGACGTTTCATGAGCAGAACGGTCACAGAAGCGGTGGTGTTGTTCGCCACAGCTACATCTGGGATGCCCTCGCCGTTAAAGTCGCCAAGTGCCGCTCCAAGAGGATCGGCTCCGGCGGAAAAACTCTGTGCCTTGCCAAAAGCACCGTGGCCTTCGCCGAGAAGCAGAGAGATTGTGTTGCTTCCGGCGTTAGAGGTAAGCAGGTCGGGCTTTCCATCTCCATTGAAGTCGGCGACAAGGATCGTGTCGGGAATCGAGCCTGTCTGAGGACTCACCGAAGTTGAGCGAAAAGCTCCGTTGCCATTACCCAGCAACACGGTCACGGTGCCCGGATTTGGATAGCCATCATTCTGGTTCGACACGGCGAGGTCGGGATGGCCGTCGCCGTTAAAGTCGCCGATCGCAATGGAGAGCGGCTCCACCCCGGTGGCCGGTTGTGACGCCAGTTTTGTGAATGTGCCATTTCCTTTGCCCAGCAGGATGGTCACCGACTCGGTTGAACCGTTGACGACCGCAAGATCCAGCTTGCCATCTAGATTTAAATCGCCGATGGCGATGGCCGTGGGGGCACCGGAAATCGGAATTGTCGATTTTTTCGTAAATGTGCCGTCGCCGTTGCCCAACAAGATTGTCACCGACTCCGCGCCCGGATTCACCAATGCCAGGTCGGGCTTGCCGTCATTATTGAAATCTCCGGTGGCGATCACAAAAATTGCCTCGGCCGAGACCGGACTCAGCGGCATGAACGATCCGTCGCCATTGCCCAGCAGAACCTGAATTTCATTAGCGTCGGGGAGCGAGATGGCGAGGTCGAGAATGCCGTCGCCGTTGAAATCGGCGACTACGGCGTTGTTCACGTTTTGTCCAGTGACGCCGACCGCGGGACCTTGCTTAAACGATCCGTTCCCATTTCCCAAGAGAATTGTGAGGTCGCTCAGCGCCGTATCAAAGCTATAGACGGAAACCGCAAGGTCGAGGTCGCCGTCCCCGTTGAAATCACCGACGGCGACAGATTGGGGAAAGGGATCGGTCATGAACTGGAGACTGGGAATCGCCGCGCGCGTTTGGCTCGACGCAAGCGGGCACAACAAAGAAATTAATGCTCCGATGGACAACGTGAACCAGATCAACCCAGGATTTTTCATGGCGCCCTCCATCTGCTTAGGCTGGTACGAAGGTTAAACGAAAACCCACACCAAAGAGAACACAAAGACACAACTGGCTGCTCGGAATCAGTGATAAAGCTGGTCAACCATGCAGGTTTCCATGCACTGAGCGATCCAATTGCCAGGGGTGCACTTCGATCAGGGATGAGACGCGCCAATACCGGCGCCAATCAGAGCGCCAGCGCCGCCGAACAGGACAGGGGCAAGGACGCGCGAATGTGGGTCCTGGTTCCCTTTGGCCCCGAGAGCAGCAGCCAGGCCAAAGCCGATGAGGGCTCCGATCAACACATGGCGTCCGTTGCTTGTTTGCCGCCACGTCCCCTCATAGCCTCGACCGTCATAATCTCTACCGCGCTGATATCGGATCCGGTAAGGAACCAGGGGGAAAGGAGTACGTTGGGCGAGCGCCGTCTGGCCATAGCTGGAGCAGCATGTGACGTCCGCGTTCTGGATGTAGGAACTGCGGGCTGCGGGGACCTCTTTTGCAGTCGGAGTGTTGTTTGCAGTTTGTCCCTCTTCGGTTTGTGCACGAGCACACGGCAATGCACTCAGGATCAACAAAAGGGAGGCGAGTAGGGAAGGAACGACTTGTTTTCGCATGACCGCAGACTAGCGCCAATTTGTGAAATGGGCGGGCGTCGTTGTGACACTTTCTGGAGTGTCACAATTCAAGGGGATGGCGGATGAACTCCTCGTAACGGCGCAGTTCCGTCAGTGACGATTCGGATAGCAGCTGGAATGGAATGACACGTGTAGTTCCCGGCAGATCGGATGCGGTGACAGAATCACAGATCACCGCGGCTGCATGCTCTAATCCTCTTTGCCAGCGCGGCTTCTTGGCGTCTCGAAAGATTAAGGCGTCGGAATCAAAACCCGCTGCGATCAGGAAGGTGCGAGCCATCTGTAGGAAATTATCCCATCTGGATGCTATGCCGATCAGGGCGCTGGAAGGTGCAGGCAACCAGCCAGCCAGAGTCGAGGGAACGGAGCGGACTTGTAGGGTCAGCAATTCAACTCCCGGTGGCAAAGCTCGCCGCACAGCAATAACCTTGCTGGGAAGCGCGGCTGCAATTGCGCCATGAGTAGCCTCGCCAAGATCGTCCTGCAAAAGATCGCAACTTGTAGCAGGTAGAGTCACAGCTTTTTGCATCTCCGCCAGCACGATTCTTCTGAGTTCTTCATCCGGCTCTATCAGCAGGAAATGATCGGGAGGCTGTAAATCCAACCAGTGACGGATACGCGAACGCACGTCGGCCAAAGGAACACCCAATTCACGGGCCGAACGGAAGAGATTCGCAACAACCTGGTCGAGTGCTAGAGCAGGCGAGAGGGCTACCTCCGGCTTTGCTTCTCGCACATACACACCACTTCCATGGCGGAATTCAACCCAACGTTCCCGCTCCAGTTGCCGATAGCCAGCGCTTACCGTATTAGGATGAAGATGAAACCGCCGTGCCAGTTCCCGCGTGCTCGGCAGTCGTTGCCCTGAAACGAGGTCGTCACTCAGAATGCCCAGAACGACCTGGGTTACAAGCTGTTCGCGGATACTGACTTCTCCGCCATGGGCAAACCACAGTTGCATGGTGGCCTATCTTAGGCTCAGCAGTTGGGTTGTTTCCAGATGGATATTTCTCTAGGCCAGGATTCGTTCGAGAGCGTCGCAAACTTCAATTCAAAACTGGCACGGTCCCGTTCCTCACTTGATTCTGTTCGATGTCGATGGGCCAGAGAAAATGAGTTCTTTTGGCGGCATTTGCAATAGCGGCTGTAACATCCCCATAGTGTTTTCCAGCGAAGTGGAATACTTCAGCCCAATCACGACCGGCCGCTACCCCCCGTCCGGTTCTGGCTCGTTATGCACGAGCACACGCAGGGGCCCAAGCCATGGTTCGTAGCGTCGCCAGCGCTCGACCGAACTCCGATAGATCGGTTGCCGGGTCTGCCACTTACTAGGGGTCTTCACAGCCCGCGGATTCGATTCGGGGCGCAGGCACGCGTCGTGCCACGCCAGGCCGCAGGCCGCGATGATCCGCCGGATGACTGGTTCGGGCGCGTGGGTCAGGTCCTCGTAATCGACCTCGATAAGGCGATCCGCCGGCAGCACGCTCCGCCAATGGTCGATGAGTCGCTGGTAGTGATGGAAATACGCCACCAGTTCAGCGCCTCCGGTTGGAAAGGCGAGGCTCGGGTGGAAGTGAGTTTGATGGATCGACAGCGCCGTGTCGACTGCGGCGCGGCGGCAATGGATGATGATCGCACGCGGGAATGCCACGTGTATCAACCCCGCCCAGAGGAAGTTGAAGGGCATCTTATCAGTGACTCGCGCCGCCTGCGGGGCAATCGCGCGCAGCACGCCGAGATAGTCTGCCGCCGCCTTGGCCAGGAACTCCGAAAGGACGAATGGCGTCTCGTTCCCGGCCGCGCCGGAACGCTGCCACGCCGCCCCCCGCTCGTTCCAGAAATTCAACTCGCCGCCGCCCCCGACCTCGGGATGACTGGAGACGATCTGTTCGACGAGAGTTGTGCCGGACCGCGGCATGCCGATGATCAGAACTGGGGTCGCATCGGAGCTGCCGATTTCGGCCGCCCGCGCAATGAATTCGGGTGTGCAGCGGGCAATCAGCCGGTCGATTTCGATAGGGAAAGCGGCCGAGTCGAACGACGCAGCGCCACGGCGCACGGTATCTGCGGCGTCGAAATGATGCATGGCCACCGCGTAGTCGACAAGATCCTCCGCCGCCTTTCCAATCGCGAGGTGAAGACGCTGGCGTTGCCCAGCTTCCAATCCCGGCGTCGTCAGGGCGGCTTCCATCTGTTGAAGCAGACCGTTGTCGGCGTTCGTGACTGGACGGCAACGAACCAGATCGTAGTAGCTTCCCGCCAGCAGCGGCGCGATGGCGATCGCGCGTTCGAAGCACGCATGGGCCTCGTCGAAACGGCCAAACTCAGAGAGCAAATTGCCGAGTAATTCATACGCCATAGCGTTTGTCGGATCGGCCACCAGCGACTCTCGCAATACCTGTTCGGCTTCCTGATTGCGATCCTCGATCAGCAGCGCCCGCGCCTTGCCAAGGCGGCCGAAGTTAGTCCTACCTCCGCTCATGGCCGCACGCCGGAAACAACCGATCGCCTCTTCGCGATGGCCCAATATGTAGACCAGTGCGCCGGCGCGGAACCACGCCTCGGTCAAGGACGGGAGCAACTTCGTGGCGCGGTCATACGCCGCGATTGCCCCGCCCACGTTCCCCAGCTTCTCGAAGGCGATTCCCAGGCGGAAATGTGCATCGGCGTAGCGCGGGTTGCTGGCGACGGCCCGCTGCAATGCTGCAATGGCATCCGGTACACGGCCGACCTCGAGGCAGGCGAGGCCGAGATCGTGCTGAATCGTGGCGCTGGACGGCTCCAGCAGCGCTGCATCGCGCAGCGGCGGGATCGCATCACCCGGTCGCCCGGCTTTGAGAAACTTAGTGGCTAACGCAAGCAGAGGTCCCACCTGTTGCTGCGCGGCTGGATTTGGAGACTGAGACATGGCGCGAATCTAGCGTGCAAGCTGCGGCGTGACGGAATCGCCAGCGCAGATTGTCACCGGACCATGATCTGACAACCAGGAGAATTTTGCCATAGGCCATTCTGCAAGCGATCGAACCCCGCCTGGTCTCCTACCTTCGCCGTCCGCAAAGCGAACACGAGGCTTGACTCGGCTATCGGCAGAAAAAAACGACCGGGCAATAACGATAGCCCCGGTCGGTTTTGTACGCTGCGTAAGATTGACTTCAGTTCTTATTGAAAATAACAATATTGGTGCGGAAGGGGGGATTTGAACCCCCACGCCTTTCGGCGCCACCCCCTCAAGATGGTGTGTCTGCCAGTTCCACCACTTCCGCACGGATGTGCAACAACACCCTGCAACAACACCCTAAGAGCGGCTTCGATTATAGCAGAGGATTTCACAAGCACGGCTACTCACCAGCGTAGTCCGCCGCGTTCCAAAAGACATTTATAAAAACCTATAGAGTGACGTGGCACAATTGTCGGACGGGGGGTCGCGACAATGATTCGCAACGAAAAATACGAGGCATTTCGGTCGCTGCACGAACGGCCGGGCGCCTTTGTGATACCGAATCCGTGGAACGCAGGAACGGCGAAGATTCTGGGCGCACTCGGTTTCGAGGCACTGGCGACGACGAGTGCTGGTTACGCGTTTTCTGTCGGGCGCCGCGATTCAACCGCGGGACTCACCCGGGATGAGGTTCTGGACAACGCCCGCGCGATTGTCAATGCGACGCACCTACCTGTGTCGGCCGATCTTGAGGACGGGTATGGCCGGTTGCCAGAATCATGCGCAGAAACCATCAAGCTCGCCTCAGAGATTGGCTTGGCTGGAGGATCGATCGAAGATGCTACCGGTGATTCGGCAAATCCAATCTATGAATTCCAACTAGCGGTGGAACGGGTCGCGGCTGCGGCCGAAATGGCTCGCCATTGCCAATTCGTGCTGACGGCGAGGGCGGAGAACTATCTCCATGGCCGGCCCGATTTGCGCGATACGATTCGGCGACTGCAATCCTTCGCCGAAGCTGGAGCCGATGTCTTGTACGCGCCCGGACTTCCGAACCTCGATGCGATCCGAGAGGTTTGCGCATCCGTTCCCAAACCTGTAAATGTCGTTATGGGATTGAAGGGCGCTACTTATCCAGTGGAGGAACTAGCGGCCGTAGGAGTTAAGCGCATCAGTGTTGGTGGTGCATTTGCGCGCGCCGCCCTTGGCGCTTTCGTGCGAGCGGCGCGTGAAGTGAAAGACAAAGGTACTTTTTCATTCGCAGCGGACGCGATCCCTCATGCCGAAGTGAGCACTTATATGGCTCAGGGCAAACGTTAGCTGCGTGGAACTTGCTCAGGTTGCCGATAGTAATGTCGAGCTTTCCATCGGTTGCTAGTCGCCCGAAGGAAGCAGCATCTCCTCAGAGCCACTTGGTTCAGTGGAAACGGGTTCATGGAGGGGGTCACCCAAGACTGCTTGGCGACCCGCCTCGGGCATGGTTTCCGGCTTTAACAGAAGCGTGAATTCGCTGAACTGCTCGGCTTCTGTTGAACCAGTCAGCGCGGTCGTGGACGCCAGCCCTCCACTGATGACCTGCTGCACTTGATCGAAATATCCCGTCCCCACGAAGCGCTGGTGCTTTACTGCTTCGTACCCGTACTGGCTTTCGCTGCTGAATTCTTTCTCTTGCAAGCGCGAATAGGCGGTCATGCCGCCAACTTCATAACCGCGGGCCAGTTCGAACATGCTCAGATTCAATGCGTGGAAGCCGGCTAGAGTCACAAATTGGAAGTTGTACCCCATTTTTGCAAGTTCGGTCTGAAAGCGGGCGATGGTTTCTTCGTCGAGCTTCTTCCGCCAGTTGAAGCTGGGCGAACAGTTATACGCCAGCATCTTCTTGGGATATTTCCCGTGAATCGCCGCAGCGAACTGCCGGGCCTCTTCGAGATCGGGATGCGAAGTCTCGCACCAAAGCAGATCGGCATAAGGAGCATAGGCCAGGCCGCGCGCAATGGCGGACTCAATGCCTCCCCGAATGCGGTAGAAACCTTCCGGTGTGCGCTCGCCGGTGCAAAAGGATTGGTCACGCGCGTCGACATCGCTGGTGAGCAAGTGAGCACTATCGGCATCGGTCCTGGCCATGATCAACGTGGGCACGCCCATGACATCTGCCGCCAGACGGGCGGCCACTAGTTTCTGAATCGCTTCGCTGGTCGGAACAAGGACCTTGCCGCCGAGGTGTCCGCATTTTTTCGCGGACGAAAGCTGATCCTCGAAATGCACACAGGCCGCGCCCGCGTCGATCATTCCCTTCATCAATTCGAAGGCGTTCAGCGTTCCCCCAAATCCTGCTTCCGCGTCCGCGACGAGAGGTGCAAACCAGGTCTGTCCGGGTGCAACTTTTCCTTCGGCATGATGCACTTGATCGGCCCGCTGCAGAGCGCTATTGATTCGCCGGCATAAATTCGGAACGCTGTCCGCTGGATAAAGGCTCTGATCGGGATACATTTGCCCCGCGTTGTTGGCGTCCGCCGCAACCTGCCATCCGCTGACGTAAATCGCCTTCAGTCCGGCCTGCACTTGCTGCACCGCCTGATTTCCCGTCACCGCGCCGAGCGCTTTCACGTAGGGTTCGCTTTCCAGCAAGTCCCACAAACGTTCTGCTCCAAGGCGTGCCAGTGTGTGCTCAATGTGAATGGAACCACGCAATCGCAGCACGTCCTCAGCTTTGTAGCTGCGTTGTACTCCCTTCCACCGAGGGCTATTGGCCCATTCGAACTCCATGCAATCCTGAGCCAAAGCGTGCTGTGCCGATCTTTCTTCTTCATTCATCCAGGGTGCGTCGCTGACGTGTTGGTGGTTCATTCCTTGATCGTGCGTGGACATTGCTGTCCTCCTGTTACGTGGAATATTTTGTCGTTCGCTGGTGTTCAATATAGTGAACACATATTCGCTATACGGGCCGAGACTAGATGGCTACCATGTTGCGGTCAATGCCGATGTTCAATATGATGAACATACATTCATTTTGTTGTCCGACTACAGGTTGTGTGAAGGAGCCGAAATGCCTGCTTCGACCGATTCTCCCTCTGCCGCTGTTGAGCGGGCTCTGGCCATGCTGGAGGCGGTGGCGCAGCAGCCGGACGGCATGAGCAATGCAGAAATCAGCCGCAAGCTGCAGATTCCAAAGAGTTCCGCGAGCTATATCCTGCGTACGCTCGAGTCGCAGAATTACGTGACCCGCGATGAGGTTTCGGGAAAGTACCGGGTTGGATTGAAGATCCTGAGTTTGAGCCGGGGAGCGCTGAGCGGGATCGATGTGCGCGGCATCGCTTTGCCCATCATGCGCCACCTCACGCAGCAGACCGGCCTTACCTGTCATCTGGCGATCCTGGACGGACCCGAGGCTGTGTACATCGAAAAAGTCGAGCCGGAAGGTTTTATACGAATGGACACATGGGTGGGACGCCGCATGCGGGTCCATGCGACTAGCGTTGGAAAGGCGCTGATCGCGCACATTCCACAAGAGCGTTTGGAACAGATTCTGCGCAAAAGCGGTATGGAGAAGCGGACTTCCAAGACCATCACCAGCCTGCCACGGCTGCTGAAAGAACTGGAAAAAATTCGCGCGCAGGGGTATTCCGTCGATGACGAAGAGAACAATCTAGGAGCTCGTTGCGTGGGCGCACCTGTGTTTAACGATCACGGCTCCATCGAGGCCAGCCTGGGGCTTAGCGGCACGACGCAACAGGTTAGTCCGCAAACCATGCCTCGCATTCTCGAAGCCCTGAAGGATGCGGCCCGGCACATCTCTATTGGCATGGGGTTTCGCGCGCCGCATCGACGAACTAGCGGGGTTTAGCTACTACAAGAAACGACCGGCAATGTGGAGGAGCACAGTTAACGGGTGGAAATTGCTTGCCGAAAAGAATCCCCGGGCGATTCCTTCTCCGCGACCACCTGTTGAGGTAAAGGGACTAGCGTAATCCCGCGGCTGGCGTCGTGGATGAGGGTCCAAACCGGCGCGCACCGGTCACAGAGCCAGAATCGCTCTACTCGTTGCGGAGGCTTCCGACTTGAAAAGGAGGCTCGTTCGGCTACGGGGGCCTCTTTGGTCTCTACGAGAAACAGCTTGCCTTCTCGTAAATGCAAGAACGGTTTTAAACACTGCGGATTTGCGCAGTGACTTAGCATCGCAAGCCCTCCGAGACAACACCGGTATCGCGAGGGTGGCGTGCAAGTGATGTGCCAAGTGATTATTTAACCTTTTTAACTTCTGTCGGACGCATCCCTTGTGCCTTGCGCCCCTTTCGTGCCGATGCCTCGGCACGTGCCGAAGATTCGCCTTGGGTGCCGTTGCCTTTTGCCCCGTCTGGTCGATACATTTCTATCAAAACAGTTCTGGCTTGAGAGGTTGTTTAGACGGTAGCAGTCTCCGAAGATTCAAGGAGGCAGCGTAGTTTGGCAACAGTATCAGTGGATTAACGCCCCTGTAACGGCTGTCGCAATGCCAATGACGGCAAGCACAATGCCCAGATGCCAAAAAATCCGTCGCCCGGAAAGCAGCGTGATTGAGGTGATAACCAGACCAATTTCCAAAAACACTTCGGCGAGGTCGTACCGGTCGGCGCGATTTCTCTCCATCGCTACTTCCGCATCGAGTTTCCTCGCCTCCTGCTGAATGTCGGCTTTGTCGTGCTTGTAGCGATCCGCATCCTGTACATACTTGTCGCGGAACTTGTCCATCGCTCCAGAATCCTTGCTGGCTACAGACGTGCTTAAGTCCACCAACAATTCATCCTCATGCTCGCGAATGTTCTTAGCCTGATAGTAGGCCCACTGATCGGAGGCCTTGGCTTCAAGCACAACTTCCTCGGTGTGGGCGCGATGTCCTAGCAGGGTCACTACCGCGACGAGTACAGCCAGCACCGCCATTGTCAAGGACACTGCCGCCAGCGAGCGATCCTCCCGTGCTTTTTCGGCACTCTCACGCAACTCCTGAGCCTCATCACTCATATTTTCTTATCTCTCTTCCCAATTTGACATGCATGAAACCGCGGAGAGTCTCCGCACATTCTTGTCTGCCGGGCAAATCAGGATACTACAAGCATTCTCCGACTGCCGGATTGACGTCGCTGGGGGGAAGCAGGAGTTCGCACACGCGATAGGGGGCGGGTCTGCGCTTTCAATCAAACAATCATGATCTTGCGTGTTTCGGGGCCATAAGCTTCTGGTTCGCAACTTGCTTACGACTATTCTCCCATTACTTTCATGATTACCCGCTTGTCACGCTGGCCGTCGAACTCGGCATAGAAAACTCGCTGCCAAGTTCCCAAGTCAAGCTCGCCTGCGGTGACCGGCACAATCACTTCGTGATGGATCAGCAGCGCCTTAAGGTGCGAGTCGCCGTTATCTTCGCCGGTTTCATGGTGCTTATAGTTCTTGCGGAATGGTGCCAGGTGTTCCAGCCACTGGTCGATATCTTCAATGAGCCCACTCTCATTGTCGTTCACATAAATGCCGGCGGTGATATGCATGGCGGAAACCAAAACCATGCCCTCCTTGACTCCGCTTTTGCGCACGATCTCTTCCACTTGCGGCGTAATGTGCACATACGCCCGGTGGGTCTTGGTATGAAATTTCAGATATTCCGTGAGCACTTTCATTTTTCACTCCTGCCCAAAAAAGCTTTTATCCGTGAAAAATCTTTCGGTCGCTGCCCTTCCGTTACTGACTAGTGTGACGAGAGTCATTTAGAGGCCCGTCCGTTTGCGCGCATACTTAGTTTTCAAGGAGGTCGCAGTGCCGTTTCGTCTTGATTATTTATCCTGCATTCTTACCATTGGCTCCACTATCTTAGTTGGTCGACGTTGCTGGGAAGGTTGGATTCTCGCCGCAGTGAACAGCATCGTCATTTGCCTGATTGGCTTTCGCACCTCTCAATTCGGCTTCATTCCAGCAAACTTATTCTGCATCGCTCTCTACGGCGTTAATCTTCGATCCTGGCGTAAGCCTGTGGCGCGGTAAGTTCTCGGCGACGTGCTGCTCATCACCATTCCCAGATCCTCACCAGGGTCGGCCTGAAGAACCGAACGATTGCAAGTCAGTCAGAAGAGCTCGGGTCATCGGCTTGGCAGCGATGGTCGGCGAATTGCAGTTTGAGTTGCTCCACCGCTCCGCCAACGCGTTTCAACACTTCGAGAGGAACTCTGAATTCGCGATTGCACGCAGTGCAAACTGCGATGGCTGGTGTAGTTCCCAGCCACTTGGTTACGCGCAGATTGCGTTTCGGCATGGTGGATATTGTATGAGCTACCGCATCGTCTCTTCGATCTCAGAAATCCAATCGGGGCGCTTCAATACTTCCCGGGGCTTGGGGCCGTCGGCAGCGCCTACGATACCGTCCTGCTCCATGAGATCAATCAGGTGCGCGGCGCGACCGTAACCGATTCGAAGCCGGCGCTGCAGAAGGGAAGTGGAGGCTTTTCCAAATTCTATTACGAGTTTCACGGCATCCTGAAATAAAGGATCATTTTCGCCGCTTTCTTCTGATCCCTCGCCCATGCCCGATGCGCCGCCGCCTTCACGCTCTTCCTTCGGAGCTTCAAGGAATTGCTGTTGATATTCGGCTGAACCTTGCTGCTTCCAGAATTCGACGACGGCGGCAATTTCTTTTTCCGTAACCAGCGGCGCGTGCAGGCGATGGACTCGGGCCGACCCCGAAGGCAGATAAAGCATGTCGCCCTTGCCCAGCAAAGCTTCTGCGCCGTTCGCGTCAAGAATCGTTCGCGAATCAACCTTGGTGGCGACGCGGAAGGAAATTCGAGCGGGAAAGTTTGCTTTGATCAACCCGGTGATTACGTCAACCGAGGGACGCTGTGTCGCGAGTACGAGGTGAATGCCTACCGCACGCGCCATCTGGGCCAAACGCGTGATCGACTCCTCCACATTGCTGGAATCGAGCATCATCAAATCAGCTAATTCATCGATGATGATGACAATATAGGGGATCGGTTTGTCGTCCGTCTCTTCTTCGAAGAGGCTGGGCGTGGCACTTTCGAAGAGTCGATTGTACTGGTCGATGTTTCTGACGCCTTTTGCGGCCAGCAGTTTCAACCGGCGTTCCATCTCACGGACCGCGTTGCGCAGTGCGTTTGCCGCAAGCTTCGGTTCTGTGATGATCGGCGTGTAAAGATGCGGTACGCCCTCATAATTGCCTAACTCGAGCCGCTTCGGATCCACCAGGATCAAGCGAACCTGATCCGGCGTAGCCTTATACAGAATTGACATGATGAACGCGTTAATGGCCACGCTCTTGCCGGAACCAGTCGACCCTGCGATCAGAAGGTGGGGCATGCCGTTGAGGTCAGCTGTGACGATGCGTCCATTGATGTCCTTGCCGAGGGCCATCGTGAGCTTTGACTTCGTACCCATGAATTCCTGGGATTCGATGTTCTCGCGCAGCCAGATAATCTCCCGCTGGCGGTTTGGCACTTGAATGCCGACCGTCGATTTTCCTGCCATGCGCTCGATCAGAATGCTCTCGGCCTTCAATGCTAGGCAAAGATCGTCGGTGAGATTCGTAATGCGGCTGTACTTGATTCCCGCGTCCGGCTTGAACTCGAAAGTCGTAACCACGGGACCGGGATTGATTTGCGTAATCTGCCCGTGGACCTCAAACTCGGCATACTTCTCTGTGAGCACCTGGGCGAGAAGTTTGAGCTCATCGGCGTCAACCACCTGCTGCTCATCGGGCCGTTGCAGCAAACTGCTCGATGGCAACTTGTATCCGCCCGCGGCGATTTTCGGCATGGTGGTCTTAGGCTTGTGATCGCTGTCGGCACGCTGGGTTACTTCAACGTCGAGCGGAGCCGGCAAAGACTCGGGCTGAATTCCGCCGGTCATCGCGGGAGAAGTCGTCTGCATCTCAGTTGGATCCGGATCAAGCATGCGTTCGATGCCAGTCCGGCGAGGTTCCGGCGCGACTCGCGGCTGCACGGTAGGCTCGGGGACTGCCGCTTGTCGAGACGGGATCAACTGAGTCTTTACCTGCGGCTTGGAGACGCGACGCTTGTCCAGTTCCTTCTGCTGACGCCTTTTGGCGCGATCTTCCTGCCAATCCTGGAAGCGATTCCACAGGGCGGTTACGAAGGCAAAGCGGGTTGGAAGCCAGAGTTGGATGCTGGAAAAAGAAAACGCGGTCGAGAGATAGAGGGCGACTGCGAGCACGCTGGCGCAAACGATGTAGGCTCCCGCAAGATTGAGGTAATGGATCAGCACGTCGCCTACGACTCGCCCGAGCAGGCCCTCGATCGGCATGACGTGCAGCCAGCGCACATTGCCCGGCAACAGCGCCAGCAGCGCTGGAACAAACATCACCAGCCATACTCCTCCGAGGCTCTTGGCGACCGGCGATTGAATCTTGCGCGAGGCAAACCAGCGAATGCCAAGCATGAAGGGAAAGATCGGCAGTAGAAACGCCCCGATGCCGAAAAACTGCAGGGTCAGATCTGAGATAAGGGCTCCGACCACTCCAATCCAGTTGCGGGCGGCGCGTGCTCCGGTAAGAACGGAGGCGCTGTTGAGGGACGGATCCAGGGGCGAATACGACGCCAAGGCGAGGAAAAGGAGGAGCGCAGAGATGCACAGCAGAAAACCGATCAGCTCATTCAGCCGTCGGTTGCCCGTGGGGACAAAGATGCCTGTCAGAAAACGCATGTGGGCCGTTTATCACACGGGACTCAAACTGTCCTGTGGCGCAAATCGGCCAGAGCCTTATCATTATGCCAAGAAGCGCTGTCGCGCACAACGGCATTCTAGCTTAGGTATCGACCTAAATACCGACGCCGTGCCAGTAGCCCCGCTTGGCCTTGGCATCAGTTGGTTCAGACCATCATCCTGCCGGGTTCCACTGCGCCTCGATCTTCGGCGGGTGCAACAGAGTTTGTAGAACCACGCAATATTGCTCTGTTTTTTCCTGCAACCCCCGTAGTTGCTCGGGCGTAGCCTGAGGAGCGTCGATATCGAACTTGACTCGAATGGCTCCGAAGCCGACGGGAATGTCTTTCGAGATTCCTAATGTCCCGGACAAATCCATATCCCCGTCGACGACAACAGCAATGTGATGCGTGGGAATTCCCATCGCCGTCGCGACCAGTTGGCAGGTCAGTTGAGCGCAAGCAGCGAGGGCACCAAGCAGGAGGTCACCCGAGCAAGCGGCCGTGCCGGCGCCGCCCACGCCCTTGTGGGCTTCGGCTTGATAAATTGCGCGGCCAATGTCAACCGAGCAAGAAAGGGGCGTGTTCGTCTCGCCGCCCTTCGCGGTTAGAGTAATGCGCGAGCTTCCCGGATCGCGTCGATACTGGTCCTTCAATGGCTTCTGCACTGATCTGATATCCATGCTTTTATCCATGTTTTCTCCCGTAAAATTTGTTAGAGCGAATTCGTAGTACCCGATCCTGCCGTGTTCTTTTCGCCAATGGTGCCGGTCACACTCCAAAGCTGTCCCGGTATGCGCTCGGCGAGACTCCTGTGTGACGCTGAAACAGCGCGCGGAAAAAGGCTACGTCCTGATAACCAACCGCGTCGCAGATTTCCTGCATCGAGCGATGATTGCTTTCCAACATGCGCTTGGCGGCTGCAATTCGCAATTTCTGTAGGTAAATCAACGGACTGTCGCCCGTGGCCTGCTTGAAGCGGCGTACGAAATTGCGCACGCTCATGCCCACGCGTCGCGCTGGATCTTCGAGTGGGAAAGTTTTGGCAAAATTCTTGTGCATCCACTCCTGCGCGCTGGAGATTGTGTCGTCCGTATGGTCGGTCTTTAAGGGCACAACCGCAAACCCCAACTGCCATGCACGCGGAGTTTCGATCAGCAATGCCTTGGCGGTCTGCATGGCGATCTCGTGGCCGCAAAATCTTTCGACCAAATATATGCTCAGGTCGAGGGAAGCGTTCACCCCGCCACCGCAATAAAAACCGCCATCTTCCGTTACCATCAGCTCCGGCATCCATTTCACGCGCGGATATTTTTCGCGAAAACGTTCAGCCAACCCCCAGTGTGTGGTCGCGCGTTTGCCATCGAGCAGACCAGCAGCCGCCACCAGCCCCACTCCGGAACACACGCTCGCAACCGCCACTCCACGACTGCTTCGGCGCTTGAGCCAGGGTACGATCGGCGCATTGCGCTCGACCACATCATCGATGTTGAGTCCCGTGGTCGGCACAAAGATGAGATCCGTTTTTCTAACGTCTTCGAGCGCAGCGTTCGGCTGAATCCGGATATCCCCGTCGCAGCGAACCGGCCTTCCATCGGGCGAAGCCGTAGTGACATGAAAGCTCGGAGCGCAGCGCGATCCCGTAAGAATGTTCCATAACGAACCGGCGTGGCGGAAAACTTCCATCGGCCCAATCGCCGTCGAGGAAAACATCTGATCGAGAAGAAGGACTGTAATCTCTTTCATCGTTACCCCCAGGTTGCCCAAAGGCCGGATGGCGTAAATGACTACCTAGGATGGCAAATATGCCATCTTGTTGCAAGTGAATTCTGCGTTTACTTTCGAGATGTCAAGAACGAGTTTCAAAAAAGTTAAGGAAGGGTGGAAAACGTATATGGCTATTTCGCAAAAGCTTTCAACCACAATCAACGGGGTCAATGTTGACAATCTCTTTACCACGATCGCGGCTATCAAAGCAGCACCCGCCATCGCGAAATTCAAATTTCGGGTTCGCAATCAATGGCAGCAAGCAAGCAGGAACACTTCAAGAGTCGATGGATTTTACGGCGCTGGGCAGGAACAGTCGCGGACCATGCCGTTTGTACTCGAGGCGGACGAGCCTCCGGTTCTGTTAGGCGGGGACCAAGCCGCCAATCCGGTCGAGCATCTGTTACACGCGTTAGCCTCTTGCCTGACCACATCGATGGTCTATCACGCGGCAGCACAGGGCATTGAACTGAACGAGGTCGAGTCTTCGTTTGAAGGAGACACCGATCTGCAAGGATTCCTCGATCTCGATGAAAGTGTCCGCAAAGGGCTCCAGGGAATCCGCGTCAATTTCAAGATTAAAGCGGACGTGCCGGACAGCCGGTTGCAAGAGATTGCGGAACTGGGAACCAGTCACTCCCCGGTATTCGATTCTTTGACCAACGGCGTCACCGTCTCGGTTAAGGCCGAACGGCTTTAGTAAAGCCGCCACCACTCAGCACAAGTGTTGAACAAGTTGGCAAGTGATCGTGCTTGCCAGGGCCGAGTTCGTGTGTCCAGTCGTACGGGGAAAAAAGACTTCAACTTCAGGAGCACAATTTAAGGAGAAGACTATGACGCGAATCAAGAACCTCTTCCAAACAACCGCCTCAAGCATCCTGTCTATGTCGTTGCTGGGTGTTGTCGCGGCCACACCACTTCCGGCTCAGGATTCTCACGCGAATCACCCGCCCGCACCGGCAAAGCTGGTACAGGCTGTACGCGAGGCAACCAAGCACTTCGTCAACGTGAATAACGCTCGCAATGCCGGGTATCTGCCAACATTTGGGTGCGTTACCGGTCCCGACCACGGTGCGATGGGCATTCACTACGTCAACGGAGCCCTGGTAGGTGATGGCAAGATTGATGTAACTCAACCCGAGGCTCTGATCTATGAGCCGGTGGGGAATAAGCAGATACTGGTGGGTGTTGAATACATCGTGGACGCGGCCACCTGGCTGGCGAATAACAACAACACTCCGCCGATGCTGGACGATCAGGACTTTCAGTTCGTCCCCGCACCCAACCGGTTTAACCTGGCCGATTTTTTTGAACTGCACGTTTGGGCTTGGCGGGATAACCCTCAGGGTGCATTTGTCGACTGGAATAACAGAGTGAGCTGCGAAGGTCAGTAAGAGTTGCTTGCTTAAGTTGCGCCCGTTCTGTCTCCGAGGTTTTCTGCCGAGGCAGGACGGGACGACTTCTCGCAAGAACCTGTGGGCGCTGGTTAAGCCACCAACCGTGAAGCAAATACCAGCACCAGCGCGCCAATGATGATCCGGTATACAGCGAAAGGCGCGAAGCCGTGCTTGCGCACGTAGGCCATGAACCAGGCGACCGACGCATAAGCAACGATGAACGAGACCACGAAGCCGATGGCGAGCACAATCCATTGATCGGGCGTGATTTGCGAAACACCGATCGGATTTTCGCCCTTCCCCATAACCGACTTGTACAACGTATATCCGGTTGCAGCCACCATCGTCGGAATTGACAGGAAGAACGAGAACTCGAGAGCTGAAGCTCGCGACATGCCCGCGAGTTGCCCTCCTGCGATGGTCGACATAGATCGGGAAGTCCCGGGAAATAGACCCGAAAAAATCTGGCAGAAGCCAATCCATACAGCTTGCATCAGACTCATGTTTTCCATTTTCCAGGTATGGATGCGCCCTCCTCCTGCAGATGGCCCCGCAGCTTCAGAGCTGGCGTGCATCGCGTCGACAATCCACATGACGATCCCGCCGATCAACAATGACCAACCGATGATGGTAAGACTCTCGAGGTGCTTACCGATGATTTTGGTCAGCAGGAAGGACGGAACAGCCGTAACCACGAAAGCGATCGCGACCAATCCGAGAGGGTGCGTCAGTGGCGTCCGGTCGCCGCGCTCGCCGCGTGGAAACGTGGAAAGAAACGCCGCGATACGTTTGCGGAAGTACACCGGTAGGCAGAGAATCGCCCCAAGTTGGATAACGATGGAGTACATCTTCCAGTAACCATCCGACAAATTGATATGCAGCAGAACCTCGGTAAGCCGCAAGTGGGCGGTGGAGCTGACAGGTAAGAATTCGGTCAAGCCTTCGACAATTCCGAGTATCAAGGAAAGCAAATAGTCGTTCAATCGTCCTCCGAAAGTAGGCAACAGTATCGCAGAAAAAGTTTTCGCGGGGGTTAACGCCAAAATACCGCTAAAGGAGAAACAAAAGGGGCCCAGTAAATGCCCTCTCGAGAGGCTCAAAAATCAGTCACTCGCATTTCCGTAGGTGGCAATGCCTTGCTGGACGTAGAAGACGAGGCGCTGGGCGCGGTAGGCCCAATCGCTCTGTCCATACTGACTGATGAGTTTTTGTGCCAGCGCGAGAGCGCGATCTTTCGATTCGGCGGACTTTTTCTGGTTCGGTTCGTTCTTGTAAATCTCGATGAGAGCGGCGCGGCGCGAGGCGGCGTTATACAAGGCTTCTGCGGCGGCAGGCGATTGCGGATGGTCTTTGGCGTAATTTTCGTAAATATCGGCTTCCTTGTCGGGACACTTCGATAAGCCTTCCCAATCGCCGCATAGTTTATTTTCCAGCAGCCGAAAGGCTGCAAGATCCGACCATTTTGTTGTTGGATATTTCTTTAGTACCAGCTTCATCCACTCTTCCTGCATCTGTCCGCGCATGTACGATTCACGCTCACGCGCCGAGGGACGGCTCATGATGTCGGAGCGTTCGATTTGCCAGCGGATATCGGCCGCCCGGTAAAGTGCCTCGGCGGCGAGAGGCGAAGCGGGCATCAGGTCGTAGACGCGATAGTAAAGTCGCATGGCGTCCTGGGCGGCATCGCGCCGGCCGCGGCGTCGGCTGGCTTGATCTTCGGAGTCGGCGGCTTCGCCGAAGATGATCTTGTCACCATCTTGCGTGGTGCTCCGGACGACGGATCGGCTTAGAACCCATCCCGTTATGGCCTTGCCTTCCTGCTCGTCTTCGGTGGCGCCCTCCTCGTTGCTGGGTGCGCGCAGAATCGCTTCGACATGAATCCAATCGCGGCTGGCGTCGATGATAATGAGTTCGTTACCACGATTGGCCTCGCCAACCCGGGCGGAATCCGCGCTGGGGCTGACGCGAATGGTCTCCTGGTGAACCAGAGTTCCGCGTTGGGCTTCAGCCAAAGCGAAAGGCTTAAGAGTAAATGTGGCGAAGAACACGGCAGCGAAGATAAGGAGCCGGTGGACCATAAGAGCTTGGATGCACGGAAGATTGTCCGTTCGAAGATGTGGTGAATCGCCATCGAATGAAGCTATTGAAATCATCTGGTTAGCGACCCCATTAAAAACCAATCACTGCAGGAAATCATAGGCAAAACACTTATTGTAAGGGACTTAGGTTCGATCTCGGCGGGTGAACGTCCTGTTTCGACCCAGAATCAAACTAGTGCCCGGAGAAGGGCCGGGTCAAGTGGAATTCGGAGTTTTGCGCACAAAACAAAACGCCCCAGACTCGTTTGAGTCCTGGGACGTATGTTGATCAGCCCTCCCCCAAGTGCTGCTCAATCAGGAGCATAAGGTAGGGCATGGATTTGGTAAATGGCACCCTAGTGCTATTCGCACCACACTACAGTGTGGGAAGAGCCAACAAAGGAGTTGGGGTGCACAGCGCCCGCCATCGCTGTTTTAAGAACTATCTGACGGCCAGGTTTCGTTTCGGGGCGCCTTCAAAGTGAGCTTCAATTTCTTCAAGCGTCTTACCTTTGGTTTCGGGCAGGAAGAAAGCGGCGGTCAGGAAATAGATGACCGTGCATGCAGCGAAGGCGAAAAACATCGCAGAGTATCCATACTTGCCGACGGTGGGCAGAAATGTCGCGGCGATTCCCGTGGACACTGCCTGGTTGATCAACAGCGCGATGCTCATGCCATTGGAGCGGATGCGAGTGGGCATCAGTTCCGAAAGTGCAAGCCATACACAAACGCCGGGACCGATCGCGTAAAAAGCCATGAATACGAAAAGAGTAATGGCTACCATCCACCCGTTGTGGGTGCTCGGCACGGGGCTGATGAGAGCATTGTCGATTTTCAAGGGAGCCTCGCGGGAAGCCGCAAGATTGCTGAACGGATTCGAGAAGAAGGCTACGACCTTATTAGAAGGGAGGCAATTCTCGCGGGAAATCTCGATCGGCTTGGTAGCCAGATCGTCGGAGCGCACAACTTTGGTAGCTGCGCGGAAATCTCCGCAGGAATAGATGAGGATCAGGGAAGTGGGCTGAGAGTGCAGCGCGCGTCCGGCGTCGCCGCCGGAATCGAGAAGGCGGGCAGCCGTTTCATTGTCATAAAGAAGAGAGAGCCTTTGGTCGGCGCTTACCATGGACTGCACGGCGCTTCGAGAATCCACGCGCAATTTCTCCGTGCGTTGGAAGAGAGCGGCGGTACAAAGCAATGACACGATGATGCCAGCGCTACCCAGGGATAAAAGAAATTTCCGTCCTTTGCGATCGACCAGCACGAT
>Ga0209006_10001197_pt1 | contig 23525 bp, 16 predicted proteins | sample JacPin_JW_Ref_O2_FD_188567 | JGI IMG/M metagenome (GOLD analysis project Ga0209006, IMG submission 188567) | Forest soil microbial communities from Algoma, Ontario, Canada - Jack Pine, Ontario site 1_JW_Ref_O2 (SPAdes) (version 2) | ecosystem: Environmental > Terrestrial > Soil > Boreal... | reverse complement strand
ATCGTACAGGGAGTTACCCAGAATCCTGCGGGCCGCCTCGCGTAGCGTGCTCTGCATCCGCATGCGAGCGAGAGCCGTCCCCGCGCAGATCACGGAGAACGTTTCCAGGGAATAATCCCGCAACATGGCTACCCGGCCCAATGCGAAGGGGTCCGATCTTCTGGAATTGGCACGCACGTGGCTGGTGCTGACGCTCCGGTAGCCGGCGCTTCGTGCCAGCGCAACCACCCGCTGATCGTACCGGCCACCGGGACAAGAAAAGTGTTCCACCGATTTGCCGATCATCTGTTCCAGTTGCGTTTTGGCATCGACGATCTCATAGTGCAATCCCTTCGCGTCGAGATCGGTGAGATAGGGATGCGTCATGGAATGGCAGCCGATTTCGAAACCGTGCGCGCTGAGCTCCTTAAGTTGTGCGGGCGAAAGATAACCGGGTGTTCCCAGCCTGCCGCAAGTAATGAAAAACGTCGCGTTGAAACCGGCCTCGCGCAGGGCCGGGGCCGCGGCCAGCAGATCGGTTTCACAGCCGTCGTCGAAAGTGAGGCAGACGTTTCGTCCGGCCGGAAATTCGAGAGCTTGTCCGACACTGAGGCCTTGCCATCCATTTCTCTTCAGGTGGTCGATTTGGGCGAGAAAAAGCTGCAGCGGCAGCGCGTAACGGGCATACCCCGGCTCTGTCTGGCAAAGAGTCCGTCCGGGAATCTCCAGCTCGTGATACATCAGATAGACGATGGAGTCTTTGGGCATCGAAACAATTGCCCGGTCGAGATTCAAATGCGGGCTCGCCAGAATCTTACAGGGGCGGCTTGACCGGTTTGGCTTCTCCCTCTGGGACTGGAAGCACGCTGAACACGATTCCGATCCCGTGCGGCTCCAATTCAATTTCCTGTTCGCAGGTTTTGCGGTCAAGGTCATAGAGCGCCAGGTGAGACGGTCGATGGCGCTGGCCGTTCTTTACCCACGCCACGTTTTCCACGAACTTGGTGGGTCGCACGCGAGTGAAGCCCACCCACAGCCAGCGTTCGTCGAGGGGGAGAACGCCGCGGCACCAGCCGAGAGCCTGTCCGGACTGTCCGCCCATCTGGTTCAGATCGATGGTCTGTTCAATCTGCAAAGTCTTCCGGCTGGCGATGACGATGTGTCCGTCCACCGTTGTGAAATAAATGCGATCGCCCAAGACGTAACCGTCATGGGGCTTCTGCACCGCAATGTCGATGCGCGGGCCGGGGGTAGTCAGGCAGATGGCATCCCGCTGTAGTAAACGGGTCGCCCAGACCTCCTCACCAAGTTCAAAAACGTGATTGGGATGCGACTTGTGCGGCTTGGTGGTGGGGACTTTGCGATAGTCGGTTTGTCGCGAAAATCTTGCCCACGGATCCTCTCCCAAAACATTCCATTCCCTGATCACGCTTCCTGTCGTCGTGACTTCCACCACCATATCGAGTCCGGTCACGACCACGAGAATGTTTCCCTGGTGCGTCGGATAAGCATGATGGACATCGTTGAAGCACGGCAAGGAAATGTAATGTCGCAGGCGGAATCCTGGAACCTCATAGACCAAGACTTCCGTCGATGTGCAGGCGTAGAGCAGATTGCCTTTGAGCGTAGCGGACTTGAACAGAAGGGCGGGCAACTCGTCGGCGCAGGCCTCGGGCGGAGAAGCGTACTCCGCGCGGGTGCAAGACTCGTTATTCGCGGGATCGAGTTCAATCACCCGGGCCAGATCGCAGGATTGCCACTCCTCCAGCTTTTTGAATATGGTGCTCCTCAGCCGGCCCCCGCAGACGTACAGTTTAGTCATTGAAAAGACCCAGCCGATTGAAGTCTTTCACTCGCATAGCTCATTTCCTGTCGGTGCATCACGCCTCGGACTCGCCCGCTTGTCCCAAATACCGGGACATGCGGCTTTTGAGTTGGATTCCCAGCGGTTCTCGGGTCAGGACAAACCACAGCACACCGACGCCATAAGCCGCCATGCCCGCCGACAGATTTATCACCAGTTGCGGATAACGGTGAGCATAGAAGAAGCGCTGCATCAGAACGAGCACGATAATCATGGGGACGCAAAGAACCACCGGGTAAAAGTATGCTTCCACCAGAAACTTGCGCAATGGAATGCTCAGTTGCCGGCAGAGATGGCGCGGCAGAAAGAACAGCGCGGTGCACAGCAACGGAATCGCAGTACCCAAGGCGTCGCCGACAATTCCGAGAGGACGCACCATGACCAGACTCAGAATCAGGTTGGCAATTCCTTCCATCAACACGATGTATGCCAGTGACTTGTGCAAACTCATTCCGAACAAAATCCGGTTCGATGTAGATTGCGCCCAATAGAGCGTGGATGGGATTAAGAGAACCAGAAGGACGGTGTAACTGGAGACGTAACGCGGTCCGACCCAGGCTTCGATAACCGACTTGCCCATCACCACCATGGCAACGGTCATGGGAAACATGACGAGAGCGCAAGCCCGGTTTCCGGAAACGAAGATCTTGCGCAGCTGGGTGTAATCGCCGGTCGCATGAAAATGACTCGACATGGGGGTGAAGATCTGCGCCAGGCTGCTCACAACCTCTCCGGCGTAGTCGACCAGGCGCGCTCCGATGGAGAAATGCGTGATCGCCGCGGCGGAAAGAAGGCTGCCAATGACGACTGCGTCCGTTTTAAAGCGCAGCCGCCCGGCGACGATGATCATGAAGGTAACGGAGCCGTAATTGGCGACCTGCCGGAGCGAATCCCGGCTTACATAGCGCCACCCATACGGAATCGTCAACAGGTAGTGCGCGATCACGGATCGAACGGCCGAGGTAATCATGGGCAACGACACGGTGATCAGAGCGACGGTCAAAAGCCCGAGGCCGTGGCGGAGCGCATAGATGATCAGAACGGCGCGCAACAATGTGGAAACGATGTTGGTCCAGTTGATCAGGTAGAACCGCTGCATCCCCTCCAGAATGCCGCCTGAAATTCCCAGCGGAAATCCCAGTGCCAGAGAATACCCGACCATCAGAAACAAGAGGCGCGAATCTCTGATGAATGCCGGTGGAACGTGGAAGAGACGGTCCACGTAGAAGGCGCCGATTGTGGTGGGTACGAGAAGGACGAGCCCGACACACGTGTAAGTGAAAAGGCTGGTGTTGACGAGCCGAGCCAGTTCGTCTTTGTCTCCGGTAGCCTGAAACTTCGAGACGTAACGAATGAGCGAGGAGCGGATTCCGAAGTCGAAGATGCCGTAATACCCGGTCAGCGAAAAAATTAGGACCCACAAGCCGAAGGCGTCGTCGCCGAGATGATGCAGGATAAACGGAGAGAGAAAAAAGCCGACGGCAATATTGACTGCCAAACCTCCCCAGCTCGACGCAACATTCTTCAGGGCCTGAATCTTTAAGCTCATTTCACCTGGTTCCAATCGGTGGAGGGGAGGTCATAGTCGTGCTGGTTGCAAAGCATTACATTTCAGGTTGGCATAGAGCTCAGCTGATGTCCAGATACCCGCTGGCTTCCGAGGGTCGTTTCGCTGCTTATGGTTTCACTTTCGATGGTGCTTAGGTCCTGCTGCGATTTCACGTATTATGATCGGGTCGCATTCGCAAGCCTGAAATGATTTCCGATCGGTTTACGAAGCGCTTCTGAATGCTATCAAGGGTCAGGTCCCTGTGGCGCGGGTTGCGGTGGCTGCTGGCTGGCGCCGTGATGGCGGCCTTTTGTTTACTGCGCTGGGGCGGGAACCTCCTGATTGCCAGTGATTCACTGCCTGCTCGTGCCGATGCGGCCATTGTGCTCCAGGGGTCGATTGTGGGGCAAAGAGTTCGCCTGGCTGGAGCCATGGATTTGTTGCGGCGTGGGGCTGCCGACAGGGTTTTGCTCAGCGTCCCCAAAGAATCATATTGGGGGCAATCGATCCCTCCGCTTGCTCGAGCCTACATCGAGCGGAACTACGGTAATGATTTGGCTGCCCGAGTCGACTTTTGCGAGACCAGCGAGGAAGTAAACTCTACTATGCAGGAGGCTCAGGCGCTGCTCCCTTGCATTCGGGAATACCACTGGCAATCGATCGTGCTGGTGACCTCGAACTATCATACGCGCCGGGCTGGAATACTTTGGAGAAGGGCGATGAAAGACGATCCTGCGATGCAGCAGTTGTTCGTCGACGGCGTGGCGGACCCCGAGTTTCAGCAGCCGTGGTGGCGTCACCGCCAGGCTGCGAAGACCTTCGTTTTGGAAACTGTGAAGTTAACTTCGAGCATGCTCGGAGGGTAATCCGAGTTCTTGAGAGTCATCGAGGCTGATCCACCCCACAACTTCGGCGGCGTCCGGCTTATTTAGCCCCGGACAGCAGGAAAGACCAAGGGCGATGTCACCCGACCAGAACCTTACAATTGACGTTTTCGAGAGTCTTGAGAGTCTCGAGCATTTGCGGCCGGAGTGGAACGCGCTGCTGGGGGAATACCCCCACTCGACCATATTTTCCAGCTACGAGTGGTTAGTGCCCTGGTGGAGAGCTTTTGGAACCAGCAACCGGCTGCTGGTACTGGCTTTTCGCGACTCGTCTTCGGCACTGGTGGGGCTGGCGCCCATGGCCTTGACCGATCGGAAATCGTTTCCCTTCCGGCTACGCCTGCTGCGGCTGATGGGCGACGGCAGCCATGACTCGGACAACCTAGATCTGCTAGTCAAGCCGGGATTCGAGCAGCGGTTCGCGGCATCTCTACTGCATTTTCTGGAGGGTCAACGAGCGTCCTGGGATTTCGGCGAGTTCAATACGATGCCTCCGCAATCGCCCGGAGCCGATGCGTTGCGACAGTTGTTCGGACAGAAGAAATGGGTAGCGATTGAGAAGCGGATGCCGGCTTCGGCAATTCCGCTCCCGGGGACGTGGGAAGAATATCTGCAGGTGCTTTCCGCCAAAGAGCGTGGAAAAGTCGCTTACTACAGTAAGCGGCTCGAAAAGAAATACAAGGCGCACTTTTACCGGTGCGAAAGTGAATCTGAGTTGCCTGCTTGTTTGGAGGCGCTATTTTCTCTGCACCAGAAACGCTGGCAGAGCACGGGACAGCCGGGGAGCTTTCATTCAGCGGCGCGCCGCGGGTTTTACCTTGACTTGAGCCGCGTGCTTCTGGCGCAAGACCGTCTGGAATTCTGGCTGCTTGATTTAGATGGGAAGCCCGTCGCCGCGCAGTTCGGATTCCGCTTCGGCACCACGGTTTCACAATTGCAGGAGGGGTTCGATCGCGAGTATTCCACCGACAGCGTCGGCTATTTGCTGCGTGCGCGGGTTATACAGCGGATGATTGCCCAGGGTGTGCGGACCTACGATTTTCTCGGCGGCGAACCGGGCTATAAAGCCAAATGGGGCGCTCAAAGCGGACAGTACGTGGACCTCCGATTTGCCAGGCCATTCAGCGCAGGCGCCACCTTTCTGCAGTCGCAACATCTTGCTGTGCAGAGTAAATCGTGGTTGCGGCGGAACCTTCCAGCGGCAGCGTGGAATGCACTGCGCCAGATCAATTCCGTCAAGGCGCGAATGCGAGGGGAAAAACAGCCAGTGAATAGTGCCCATGCAGGGACGGACCAAGATACGGCGGCAGACGGGAAGTGAAATGGATCGTTCTCAAATCCATGGAACAGAGCCTAACGCTGCGCCTCCGGAGCCGAGAGATCTTTGCTCAGCGCATACCCGAAGGTCTGCATCACCGTGCCCCACGCGTTCTCAATTTCGGCGACCGCCGCTGGCGTCAGGGCCGCTCGCCAGCCGCCCGAAGCCGCGGATCGGACGAAAGGTTTATCGGCGCGGGTATTGCTGGTCTGCGTCCACGCCTGGTGCTGCTCTTTCTCCAGACGCCGCATCCGGTCCGCCGAGCTGAGTTCGACCGCCCGCGACAACTTCTCGGGAGTGGCTTCGAACTGCAATAAGGACGCCACTTTGGCCAGTTCCTGTTCGGAATTTTCCACCATGTCTTCATAGCGGAGCAGCAGGAATCCGGCGCGGCCCTGCCGCATAGAGACCCAACTCATTACATTGTCGGCCCATGATCCCCATCGGTCGTACATGGGATCGACCTCAACGGCAACGTAACGCGATACGAATTCCTCGATCGGATAGCCATCAGGTACGTGCCGGTTCTTGATCGAGTAGTGGTAGAACGACACAGCCACATCTCTGGGATCTCGCACCACATAGATGACGGTTTTGTAAGAAGGATCGAAGGGTTCATGGCTGGTAAGAAGGCGCGGGCGAGCGACGCGCCGCAACTGGCGATCGGAACAGATATAAATCGAAGGACAGCGCGCCTCAATGTTGGCAAAAGTAATCGGTTCACCTGTGGACAAAAGGTTGCCGATCAGAAACCGGGTCCAAGTGCTGCCAGATCTGGGATATGAAACCAGAAATCGGTCGTCGGGAAAGGTAGTCAGCCTGCGCCCGGCATTGACTCTGCCGAGCAATACCTGCATCGAGTAGCTTAGATGGCTTAAGAGTTTAGACATGTCGTTGTTCAGTCTTGAAGATTCCAATGAGCTTCTTGATTGCCGGTCTTACTTTGAACCGGACCGCGTGCGCCAAACTACCCGCGAACCCGCGGCGGAAAACAAAGTACATATACTTAGCCCGCGCCTCGGAAGTCCATTTCATCTTCCATTCGTCGTTCGCCCCGGTAATATCGTATTCGGAGATTCCTCGGGACGCGCAATCCTGCAGAATTTCGCTGACGATGAGGTGACCGGGAGCGTATTGGGGAAAATTTTCGTTGTAAGCAATCTTCGGAGAAAAATAGCGCCCGTTATGCGACAACCCGAAGTGTGAAGCCAGCAGTTCTCCGTTGAGTTCAAGGGAATACATGCATAAGTATCCAAAGCGTTCGGCGGCCTGCGAGATTTCGTCGTAGAACTGCCGAATATTCGGATTGCATGCAATTGCGCTGCCTTCCGTTCCCTTCCAGCCGGCAGACTCCAGTTCGTAGAAATGATCGAGCATCGATCGATCCGCAGTATTCACGCGGCAGAATGTCAGTCCGCCCTGCGTGTCAAGCTCCCGGCGTATGTGGCGCAGCTTGCCTCTCAAACGCGCGTTGATGGGAAGCTTTTGCAGGCCGGCCGGATCGGCAGGAACGGGTACATAGGGATTGCGGCGCATCGGCACTTGCGCGGTGTGAACGCCGCTTTGGCCGGCAGCCAGCACCAGAGCGGAGATCGTACCTCCTTCCGGCGCGTCCGAAAGCTCCAGCAGATCCCAGCTGTCAAGGCTCTGCAGATGCTTCCAGGCTGCCACGACTGCGGCGTCACCGTCAGAGCCGGAGCGACGGACCGCATCCAAACGGCAGGAATGACTGTTCACGGGCGCGCGAAGCTTGCGCAATGGAACACCGGCGAACACCGACCACTCCTGTAGCAGAGGGAGCACGAAGAGCAATCTTTCTCCGGAACTGACGGTAAGCAGAACGACCTTGGCTTGCGGAGTGAAGGCTCGGATGTGTGCGGCGATCCATTCCGGCCGGTAAAAAGGCTGGTCGTCGACGGAGTCGTTGCACAGATCACGCCATTGGTCGGCCAGACGTTCGATCACTTCGACGCCGCCGCGATGCACGGCCGTTGTGACTGAGCTAGGTGCCTGTTGCGGCTCCGCGGCCCGGTTGCTTGTCGTCGGCCCGTTCATCGGCTCCCTGCGGCGGCTTCTTGAGGTATCGCTCGGCGCAAGGCCAGGATGTCGCCCAATCCGGTAAGCCAGCTTTCAAACTCAATTTGAGTGCGATTCTGATGGTCGATGAAGCGCGGCAGCAATAAACTCTCGCTTTGTCGCGAGGCAAGGCCGGAGTCACAGGTGGTTGCGGACACCACGCCCTCCTGCCGCAGCCACGGCAGAAATTCTGGCCGGTAGACTCCACTCGGATAACAAAAGTGAATCGGCGTAGAGGCGGTCAACTCCTGAATACGAGAGCGGTTCTCCTGGATTTCCCTGCGGAACAGAAGTTCGTCTTCCGGCGTGCGATGACGATGCGTGTGCAGTTGCAGATCGACTCCGTTTCTGGCGATTTCCTGAAGTTCACGGTCGTTCATCAATTGGAGAATTCTTTTCGCTTTCAGCTTTTCATAATCAATATTGAGAACCTTGGCGAGCTGAGCTGCGATCTCGTCTTTTTCCGCTCCCGTCCTGTCATTCTGCTCCGAGATATCTAACAGGCGCCGCATAACTCCCCGACGGCTGGAGTCGGTTCGCAGGTCCAAGGGGCCGTGCAGACCAACTGCCTCGCCATCGGCGATCACTTCATTCCTCCGTGTCCACAGCATGTAGGAGCAGATCAGGTTAAACACCGGCCGTGCGGCGGCGGTGTAATACGTTGTCTGATACACCGTTACGGGGAATCCGTATTGCTTTAAGAGCGGGTATGCCTGCCGGAAGAAATCGTATGTTCCATCGTCAAATGTGAGAACCACACTGCGAGGGGGCAGCGTCCCGGCGCGAAGTCTGGTCAATGCCTCGCCGAGAGGCAATACCGAGAATCCTCCTGTCTTGAGGGACTCAAGCCGCTGTTCCAACTTTTGGGGTTGAATGTAAAGGGCGGGTCGCCAAAGATGTTCATCGTCGAGTGAAGTTCCATGGTAGCAAAGGATCAGTAGACGCTTTTGCCGCCATCGGCTGTTGGTGACCAGGCGAAAAATGCCGGCGCCTCGGAGCGCGCTTAGAGCGGCGAGTTTGGCTGGTCTCAACATTCGAATCGCGGGCAGGTTCGGCATCGACCTCGGAAAGAGTGCCGCGAGCCTGCGGGAGCGACACGAACCATGGTTCCTCCGTTGTTCCTCAGGTGGCTGAGAGGTTGGTCCGTCTCTCCTCCAAAGGCTTTTGACCTCTCACGCCGATCGAAACTTCTCCGACAGTCAGGCGCTCGAGTCCGCAGCTCTCAAACCAGCGGAATACCTGCTCATAGGTGTGCTTCGATTGATACTTTGGCGAATACCAGTCCAGCGTGTCGAGGACACGGATCTCCGGGTCACGGTGGAAGTTGACCGGGAAGACGTGATGAACCACGCCCGCGACCGGTTTGCCGACGAGCGGAAGCAGGCGGAGTCCGCGATCGAGCCCATAAAAAAAAGGCACTGCCACGCGAAAGAAATTATGTAACGCGCGGGGCGAAAGGCGATGAGTAATTCTCCGGTAGTGGTCGCTGAATCGATACCACTTGTTGTAGCCGCTGTACAGCCAAACCGCCAGCGTGCCTCCCGGCCTCAAATACTGCGGCAGGACCTTGACGGCTTTCTCACAGTCGGGTGTGTGATGCAGAACTCCCATGCTGTAAATGCAGTCAAAGGATTCCGGCGCGAAGGGAAGCGAGAACACGTCGGCTTGGAATGCGACGAAATCGCGGTCGGCAAGATTCTTGGCGGCAACTTCTGCGGCTGCGCTCAGGTCGACGCCAACCACGCGGGCGCCCCAGCGCGTCGCCACTTCGGCGAAGCGGCCCATTCCGCACCCCACATCGAGTACCAGCTTCCCGCTCAAGTCTTCCGGCTTCAGGCCGGTCTTCCGGATAAAATCTCCCTCGGACAGGTTCCGATTCGCGTGGTCCAATTGAGTCCGTTGAAATTGTTGCCACTGGTATCCGAAGCTATCGGCATAATTGCCTTCGTCGACAAAACGGGCCACGCCGCGCACTTCCGGGAAAATCCGCTTGCAGGATGAGCAAGCATAACCGCTCTCCTGCTTTACCAGTGTGCTTCGGCAGGACGGGCAACGCAGCAGGGCGAGCATCTCCGTGGAGAGTCCCGAGCTCATTGGGACGACTCCTGACAAAGGTGTGCGCATTGCAAGAACGCCATTTCCGATTTTTCCCTCATTCGATAGGTTAACCCAAAAACTCCGGCGAGATGAGGGGAGGGAGACCGAAAGTCATCAGGTTGGGACGGCGCTGTTGAGGATTTCCTCAGGCGATCGAGAGTTCAGCGGAATTCCAAATGGCGAGGACTGAAGCCCCTTCGCCCCGATTAGCACAGACTCCCACGCCTATTGTTCTGGGCTTCGCCACTGCGCTTCGAAGACGCCTGGCGCCGCCGCACGGGAGTAGAGATTGTCCTGGCTACTGACCTCATCGCAATGCGACGACGAACACGTCTCCGCGACAATTGGTGCCAATGGTACAGGTCGAAGCTCCTGATTCTGAGCCAAGCCGGCCCATCCAGTCAGAGGAGAAGATGAAGAAGTTTCCGTCCTGCGATATCGAGCCAATCGCATATTGAGTGCTGAACTGTTGTGAGACACCGCTGTTGAAGCTATGGGCAAAGCGCCATGTCGTCCCGCTGCCGTCCGACGCGATCGCGATAATTTCGTTGTACCAGGGCGCCGGAAAAGTAGTCAGAGGGCTCCAGGTGGTGGATGCGAATGGCACGCTGTCGGCCGGATCTACGTTATTCCACGACTGATGCTCATCAAAATGGGTGATGTTGGAAGGGAAGACACGGCTGAGGTCGCTGACTACACTCGAGTCTGCAAAGGAGCGAATCACCTGGCTCGACATCGGTGCATTATTGTTGTTGACCCAGTGGGAATAGCCCTCGGTCCAGTGGCCGCCGCAGGATCGGCCATCCCCGCAGGAGCTGATGTTCGTGGTTCCGATTTGCCAGAAATACGGTTGTTTCGCGCAATTGGAGGTCGTGCAGTGCTCACGTGCGATCACCATCCAGTTGCCGTCTTTCGATAACTTTACGTTGTGGACCAGCCAGCGGTCAGGCGTGTTGATGGTGCCTTTGACTCCCCAGTCGCCCGAAACCTGCCCGGTCTGGGTGTTCAGCATGGTGCAGCCGCTGCCCACCTTGTAGGCCACAACATAAATTCCGGTTCCCTGGCCTCCCGCATCGGAATAGCCCATGCCGAAAACCGTGTCGTCGGCGCTCAAACCACCCCGGGTCTGCCAAGTTTGGGTGAAGCCTTTGGGAAGGCAATTTCGGCTGGAGGTGAAGTCGTAGACCGCCTGTGCCGACGGCGCAGTGTTCCGGTCGGTGAAGTCGTACTTCGTGATCGAGGTTCCCGTCGCAACGTAGAGCAGGTTCGGCGACACGTGGCTCCAAGTTCCGGTGTCGGAAAGCGTGAGTCCATTCGTGGACGGATAACTTGAAACGTACATGCGAGACGCTTGCATGGTGCTCGGATTGAACGTAAAGGGATAAGCCCGCGCGCCGGTATCCTGCACGACGAAGAGCGTCGAATCGAGATTCCAGAGGTTTTCGTCGGCGCTGCCGCTGGTCGCGGTGACAAAAGTCCGGTCCGCAAACCCGGGAGCTGGATTGGTATTTGAATCCGTAATTCTTACGATTGGATTGCCAAAGTTAGGGTCAGTGACAATGTTGTTCGCGCCAATGAGGTTTCCGATATTGGGCAGCGTTGCCGGCAGCTGCACAATCTCCTCATCGGTTCGTGAACACGGATAGGTCGGGGGCCCGCAGGATGCCCCTGAACTCGAAATCATGATGGAGTAGCTGTGTTGAGCGGTCTGGGAGTCTCCATCGAGCCCCTGCACTGTAAACGTGTAGGTTCCGGCTGTACTGGGCGTTCCCGCCAGAATTCCAGTGCTGGAATTTAGCTGTAAGCCGGTAGGCAGAAGACCTGACATGACGCTCCATTGATACGGGAGCTGGCCTCCGCTGGCAGTCAGTGCTGCTGAATATGCAGTGCCTGTCGAGCCTGAAGGCAGAGTTGTCGTGCCGATGCTAAACAGCCCGCTGGTGATGGTTGCCGTCGCGCTGGAATGCACGGAGCCATTCGCGGCGCTCGTGGCCGTCACGGTTACCGATTTCAGACTGGTACCGGAGGGAGCAGTCCACAATCCGCTGCCTGAGATGCTGCCCGCGCTCGCCGACCAGAGCACCGCCGTGTTGCTGGTATTTTTAACAGTCGCGGCAAACTGCACACTTGCACCCGCTGCCACCGATGGTTCCGCGGGCGAGATTTGCAGGCTCACCTCATTGGTCCCCGAGGCTACCGATACGGTATAGGTGTTGGTGATCGTCGTGTTTGTGAACGTCGTGTTAGTGAGCGTTGGGTTTGTGAGCGTCGCACCTCGCGGCTCGCCAATGAGCGTGATCGTGAACGTGAACGTGCCCGACTGGCTTGGAACTCCAGAAAGGGTTCCACTCTGCGGGTTAAAACTCAGTCCAGGAGGCAGCTGGGCTTCCGTTACATAGCCCACAGGCGCCTGCTCTCCCTCGTTTATGAGTTGTTGGCGGTAAGTTGTACCAACCGTTGCCCCAGGCAGCGTGATGCGGGATGATTGCGTTTTTGTTGAAGAACTTGAGGCCGAGGCATTCGGGAGAACGGCAGAACAACCCTCCAGCCATAGAGTACAGGCCGCTAAGACCAACCCCAACGCCAGTTTTGCAGTTCTCTTCGGATCGGACTTTTGGCACGCAACATCCGGGCTCATGGGCAGCATTCGGTTTCCCTCGGAAAATGGACAAACGGGGGACCAAGGGTTTCCAGTCCTCTGCCGACAACGTTAGCGAGCCCGCACAGCGCGCAAAAGATACCTAAAGACATTGTCCTTCGAGAACCCAGAAGGGCATGACATGGCCGAGTGGCCGCGTGAGGCTTCTTTTAGGACGATGCCCAAAGTTCCGGGATGGATTGGCGACTCGAAGTAGGCAACAGAAGTGGTGAACAGAAGTGCGGAATATCGGAGCTTGCGACTTATCGCTTCGGCGATTGCAATTGCCGCAACGGCCTCGGCGTCTGTCCGTCGATCAATTCAAAATTTCCCGCGCAATTGTAGGTGTGAACTCCCGTGAGCCCCTTCCAGTGTTCCGGCCCAACTGTTTTCAATGGCTGCTCCGCATATCGTTCCGGGGAGAGTTCCGTAATCTCATTCCACGTGATGCTGTAACCATAGGTCGGAGCGCAACTCTGGCTCGGTCGGATCAGCCGGTCTTGGCTGCGAAATACGCACCCCGCTCCGCGATTGCGGCGAATGTCTGTGCAGATTGGATTCATGGGATGAAACCTCCATTCACCCAGCAGTGACTCCGCGAAATAAAGGAATAGAGCGCCCGCTCCCGGCGCCGGATCGGCGCTCGTTGTCGCGAGCCACCACAGTCCATCGTGATTCCAGATTGTCGTATCGACGAACTTTCCCGCGAGCAGTGTCCTCTCGACCGTCCATCGATGCGGAAATTCCACGCACCGGTACAGGTCGACAGAATTGGAATCGAACGATTCCGGGATCATGAAAATCTCTGATCCCGCGCGAAACACATGCGGATACGAGTAGTGGCGCGCAGGATGCTCGAAGCAGGGCAGGACTGCGCCTAGCTCTCCATGCGGCAAAATCTCGGCGCAGGCGATGCCGGCCCGCTTCTTCTCGTAAACGTAGTCCTCGAAGAAAAGCCAATATTTTCCTGCCTGCTCAAAGATGAACGGATCGGCCCAGGCGTGGCCCTCGGGTGGTTCGATCCAGCGAAATCCTGAAGGGTCGGAATCCGGTTCGAGGAGCGGGCGCGCATTCGCGCGGATCGCAACTCTCCAGTGCGCCATCATCTCCTTGCGAAAGGGATAGGCAACGGCTTTCTTGAGTAGAATCGGTCCCAGCCACCCCAACATTTCTGCATTGGTCGGCGGGCGAGCAGGATCGTGTTTCTCTCCGGCGGGCGCAGGCGGAATTGCATTCGCAATCACATGATCCCAGCCGAACTGGTGAAGGTTATGCAGCTTGCGTAGGATGAGATCTTTCGACGCCCAGTAAGGAATGTAACGATTCCGCGACACGCTCAATGTCTGCTCGGTTGCAAAGAGAGACTTGTCGATCACCGGGCTGCCAGCGGCCTCGTCGCGCAGAACCTGCAAGGCCACGCCCGACAGGGAACAGCGATCGTGCAGCTCCCAGAAAAGCGGCGGATTGCCTGAATAAAAATCAGGATCTCCATGCCGCAGCGCCCATAGGCCGTAACGCGCAGCCTGCAGAATTTCTCCCGAAAATTTCTCGAATTCGAACAAGAGTAGAACGTCGAGATTCTTAGACTGAATTTTCTCTAGAGCCTCGGCCGCGAATTTGCGCGCGCCTCGAAGTTCTTCCGCCGCGACGCGAACGACCTCGATTCCCGCCAACAAACTCCTGCTGTCGATCTGCGCCAGCGGATCACGTTCCGGCCTCATGCGCTCATCAAGCTTTTTGAGGTAGAGATCGTAAAGCCAGGAATTCTTTGTTCCGTCAGACATGACGCCTGCGGCGACCACCAATTCGACTCGAGCAAAATTCGTGCTGTTAATTTCTTGGATAATCGCGGCCACGAATGCAGGGATCGTTTCCTCGGAATCGAGCAGCAGTCCAACACGAAGAGGCTGGCACCCGGAAGAGGATGTGCGGTAGTAATCGTTCGGGGCGGGAAGCATTCCTTACAAAGCCTACTAGAAAGCGAGACGTGAGCGAGGCGTTCTTTTCTGCGGATCGCACTGCAGTTATCGCGTTAGGTACGGCGGCATCAGACTGCGCGGCTGCAAACTATTTTTTCGCTGCGGGTTTACGCGGGCGAAGCATGAATCCAACATTTCCTTCTCCGCCGTGATCGCCCCATCCAATGATTTCTCCATGGTCGTTGACTCCCGTCGCTACTTCGAGCGTCCACCCGGAATTTGCCGGGATCAGTGCGTTCAGATCCTGCAGGCCTTGAACTTCGCTCCAGACGAAGGCGCGCTGCTCCTCGGGTCCGGGACCGAATGATCCAACGATGACTCCATTGTTGTTCATGGCGCGGGGTGTGGCTTTGGGAATTTGCAGGGCATGCAAGTTGCCTTCGGAATAAAGAAACAGGCCGCCAGGACTGGCCTTCAGCACGACGTCGCCATGATCGTTGAGCGCAAGTACAGAGCTGAAATCTGCGCCCGGCACGGGAATGATGTGCACGCCGTGCGTCCCGTCCCAGACGAATGCATGGTACCGGCCCTGCTCGTCGTAGGTGTCGCCGGCGATTGAGCCTTGTGCGTTGATCGCGCGCCCGAAGCCGGCGCAACAAATCTTCAGATCAACTAGGTTGCCATCTTTCCAGAGGGTGGGTCCGCTAACCTTGGCACCGGGAGCGATGGCCTGCCCGGTAATTTGGCTCGCCTCATTGATGCTGTTTGCGCGGGTTTGTCCGCCAGGCACCAACGTGACCTTGTTCTCCCGCAACCAAAAAGCTACGCGATGGCTGGAGTCGGCGTTCGACGCCGTGCCTACGGCCTCGCCGCGAGAGTTAATGCTGGTAGCTTCGGAGGAACTCAGTTCGGCAGGCAGCGACACACGATGAAGCCCGGATTTTTTCTGCCAGGTCGCCGCGTGTTGATCCGCAGTCGCTCCCGCAACCCATCCCGAATTGCTGATGGCTATTGGCCGTAAAGGAAGTTCTTGAATCTGATATGCGGCTTGCTCGCCAGCGATCGAACCTTTGGCAGGAATATCCTGGCAAAACGCGTGTGAGGTCCCCAGCGCAAGAAAACACGCAAGAAAGGATAAGGCGAACGTGCCGTACCCAGCCGTACGCATGTTCGACGACTTCCTCCGCACGAGAAGTTTCAACAAGCTTGCTCCGATAAATCGCGCGCCAGCGAACTTAATACTCCCGCGGACCATGAGCGCTAGTTCACAGTGATAGTCACAGCAGGCGCGGCGTTAGACTGACTCAGGCCATTGGCATCTTTTCCCGTGATCGCGATCGTGTAGGTTCCCGCGGGAGTGCCGCTGGTTCCCGTCTTTTTGTCGCCGCTGCCCGAACTTCCATTACTGCCGCTGCCGCACGCAGGAAGAACAACCGTGAAGGCCAGTACCGTCCACAGCGCTAGCAGCCCGAGCCTCTTCTTGCGTCGTCCGGCCCCCGCGCCCGCGCTCAAGCCGATGAAAGCCAACGCCGGTAACGGTAGCCACAGTGCATAAAGTGCGTTCACGGAATGCCGCAACGCGGCCGTAGGCCCGGCAGTCGCAAATGTTACCGAGGCGCTGCCTCCGCTGCTGCTCACAGCGACCGGGTTCGTGCCACTGATCGAGCATGTTGCCGGCGGAGAAACGACCGGTGCAACGCTGCACGAAAGCGTCACCATTCCGGTATAGCCGTTGGCCGATACCAGATTCAACGGCACTGACGTTGTGCTGCCGGGGCTGATCTTCGATGGATTCGGCGTGCCCGCAGAAATTGAATAGCTGGTCGGCGTATTCACTGTGAGATTGAGATTCGTAGTTTGAACCATCGACCCTGAAGTTCCGGTCACAGTAACGGTAGCCGGACCCGAGGTGGCCGAACTGCTTGCCGTGAACGTCAGCGCACTTGTGCTGGTAGTCGTCGCAGGATTGAATGCCGCCGTCACTCCGCTCGGCAACCCTGAAGCCGTCAGAGCGACGCTGCCGGTAAATCCTCCACTCGGATTAACAGTAATCGTCGCCGGCGAACTGCTGCTGCCTTGTGTGACGCTCAACGATCCCGGTGCGGCCGACAAGCTGAAGTTCTGCGGAGGATTCACCGTAAGGCTAATGTTGGTGGTTTGCACGGTGCTGCCAGACGTTCCAGTCACGGTGATCGTAGCCGGGCCGGTCGTCGCCGAACTGCTGGCGGTCAACGTCAACGTGCTGCTGCTGGTAGTCGTCGCAGGATTGAACGCCGCCGTCACACCGCTCGGCAATCCGGAAGCAGTAAAAGTCACGCTGCCGGTAAATCCTCCGGTTGGATTAACGGTAATCGTTGTCGGCGAACCGCTGCTGCCTTGCGTGACGCTCAACGATCCCGGTGCGGCCGACAAGCTGAAATTCGGTCCACCCGTGACCACGGTTTCGGCAAATTTCACAGGAGCCAGGCCCGTTGTCGTCGCCGTGATCGTCACTGCGCCTGGGTTGGCTGGTGTTTTATACGAGGTGGTTGCATCGCCCAAACTGTCGGTAAGCACGGTGACCGGCGAGAAGCTGCCGCCCGCGCCGCCGTCGCTGTAGGTCACCGTCACGCCCGGAACTCCGAAGCCATAAGGATCGAGAATCTGCGTTACCAGGCTTGCCGGCAGTGGGGTCGAGACCGGCCCCGTCTGTCTATTTCCAGAAACAATAGCTGCGCGCGTGACCGGCCCTGCAATTCCAACTTCAGTGAAAGAGCCGGAAACGTAGCTGCTGCTGGTACAGGTAATGGTGACCGTCTGCGCTTTCTTCGGCAAAGTGTAGGTCGTCGCAGCCTGTCCCTGACTGTTTGTGACCATCGGCATCGTGACGCCGAAGGTGCCACCGACACCGCCATCTTTGCAGGTGACCGAAACACCGGAAATCGCATTTCCCTGGTAGGAGTCGACCGTCTGAATTTGCAGAGCTACGGGCAGCGTGGTTCCGACATAGGCGGACTGGCTATTGCCTGCGGCCGCTGAAATCCGTGGAAGCAAGCCATACACGACCAAGGCGCTTGCGCCGCCAATGTAAATCTTTCCGTTGGCCACGGTGGGCGGCTCGAATTTTGGAACTGTTCCCAATTGATCGCGTATACCAGCCTGTGTGGAGCTGTACAAAAGGGTGGAGAGATTCGTAGCGTCGAAGGCGTACAGAGTGGCCGGGTTATTGATTGGAATGTCCCAAAGAATGCCGTTGCTGGTGCCATTGGCACTGATGGAAACGGATCCTGGGATGGACGCTGTAATCGAAGTTTGGGAAGTGGGTTGAGTCGATAAAAGACCATTCGACAATGAGAACGCCTTGATGTGATCGGTCTCCCCGCTGAGGTAGAGATTCCCATTCCAGTAGCCTGGAACGCTCAAAACCTTTCCCGCAGAAGCTCCAGGTATCGACTGGACAATCTGAGTATCGCCGCTTGCGTTGTATCCTCCCATGCTGTCGCGATCTACCAGATAAAGAGTGCCTGTCTTAGCGACGCCTACGACTTCGTGTGGATGAGAACCAGCCTGGTCCGGCAGTACGACCACGCCCCCCGCGCCGAGATCCAAATCGTTCTCCTCCATGTCCTGCTGGTTGTAAGGAGTGAAGTAGTCGATCACGGTGAGGCCGCTGCTCGTTGGACTGAAGCGCAGCAGGCTGTCACCGTAGTCAGCGCCTCCGGTATGCGCGTCGAAGGTTCCGTTTCCGCTGGCTAGAAAAACGTTGCCGTCGGCATCGGCGGCTGCCCCGCCGCCGGATAGCCAGACCCCGCCACGCGTACCATTCGGAGTCGTCAAGAATGCTCCGTTCTGTTGCAGGGTCGTCTCGTCGTACGCCAGCAGCCAGCCGCGGAAGGCATACGTGTCGCAGCCGTTGCTGCCAAATCCGATATAGATCGCACCATTCTCCAGCAACAATCCCGGCCGTTGCATTTGAATGGCAGGATCGAACTGCACTGTTCCCGAGTTACTCGAAACCGACGCGCTGATTACGGCCGGTGGAACGACGTCGGCTCCCGTAGTCAGACTCAGAGCGTGCAAGCGGTAAATGTAGGCGCCATTCTCCAGCGTCTTGGCCAGAACAAAAATCGTTCCCGCCGTTGCATCGATCACCGGAGTGCTAACCACGCCGATTTCGGTAAAGGCCGTTCCCGCGCAACCGTAGTCGCTGATCGGTACGGTTGTAATCCCGGCGCTGGGATTGATGAAGCTGGTGGTCCACAAAGGAGCCTGCTCTCGGTCGCCGTCGAAAGCAAAGACGCCGTCGTGCTGGGTTGCGACATAGACGACATTGTGGGTCGAGCCGTCATGGAACTGGACCCCCGGCACAAAGAGCGGCTGGCCCACGATGAATCCATCGACCGCTTCGGTGAAAAGTTTGCCGAACGTATTGAAATTGACGTTCGTCGTCGTCAGATAGGTTTCCTGCGTGTTCGCTCCGCTGCGGGAGGCGTCGTTGTGCTCGGTGAGCACTTGAACCTGGCCAAAAGAAAAGATCGAGCCAAAGGAAAAGAACGACAGCAGGCAGAAAACGAAGGCCAGAGCTTGGCTGCACGCGAAGCTGTCGCGCACACGACGAGTGGCAGAGTACATGGGCTCCTCACAGGGCGCGAACACACTTCTTCAGAATGTTTTCGCTCTTCGCTGGAGGAGAAAGGCAGGCGGAGACGATAGGGGACAAACGGTTTTTAGTATGACGCGCGTTATTTAAAGAGCAATCACGGCTCCAAAGCCTCGGGACCGGAGAGCTCTTGTTGGGCTAAGTGTAACAAACAAATGTGGATATGCAAGGGGATGGCCAATGACTTTGCAGGTTCCGGCTCTAAACCCTGCCGAGTGCAAATCTTTGCATTACATCTGGAATCGATCTGATCGGCCGAAGTCGCCGATCGATTCCCGAATTTAAAAAAATTTTCGGGAGAAGAACCACACAATGAAAATTAGGGCGTTGAATGCGTTAGCGAGTCTGCTCCGGGACACGAATATGTGGTTCCGTGATTGCCAGCAGTTCATCCTTGAGGAAGGGGCCGCCCGCCAGCAGACCCGACAGCAGCGTATCTTTGCGATTCAGAGCGAGGCTGCCTCTGTCCAGTGTGCAAACGAAACCACCGCCGCTTGCCACAAGCGCCGCTCCCGCGGCAACGTCCCACTCGTTTTTCGGCGTCAGCGTGAAAGTGATGTCAGCCTTGCCTGCAGCCACGAGTCCGAGCTTGTAAGCCACCGAACCCATCGCCTTAATCTCGTATTCGCCAGTCTGAAACTGCTGCCACTCCCCGCGTTTGACCTCACTGCGGCTGGCCAGGATCAGCGAACCCGCCAGCGTTTTTCGCTGGCTTGGTTGCGCCGGCTTCCCGTTGTAGAGAACGCCCGCATCGATCGCGCCGATGATCGTTTCGTTCGTCGCCGGATTGCAAATTCCTCCCGCGACCGGGCGCCCGTTTTCCACGAATCCAATCGAAACGCAGAACTCAGGAATGCCCTTCACGAACTCACGCGTGCCGTCCAAAGGATCGACGATCCAGACGCGCTCTTTTCCGAGACGCGACGGATTATCCGCAGTTTCTTCCGAGAGCCAGCCTTCGCCTTCGCGCAAAAGATTCTGGCGCAACACGGCATCCAGGGCACGATCGGCTTCGGTGACGGGATCGTGACCGATCTTGTATTCCGTTTCGATAGCCCCGGGGGTAAAGCGCGCGAAGACAGTGCGAGCCGCTTCTATCGCGGCTTCAATGCGGGCGAGAATGTCTGAATAGGCAGAAGTCATGGAATCCCTTGGAATTAATTTGTTAAGCAGGCCACAACATGCGAGCGCCGGTGATCAACAGCAATGCGCACAGCATACGGCGCAGCCAGAGCATGGGAACCCGGGTGGCGAGATGCGAACCAAGCAAGCCTCCGGGAATGGAGCCGATCAATAGCGCAACGACCAATCTGGGATCCACGTTGCCCGCCCTGAATTGAAGCCACCCCGTCACGCCGAACAGTATGACGGCATGCACCACGTCAGTCCCCACATTGATCTTGGGCGGAAAACTGTAGAACAAGAGCAAGAGCATCATAATGATGCTGCCCGAACCGACCGAAGTCAGGCCCACGATGAAACCCACGGTGAGGCCGATGACCGCCATTCCTGCGAAGCCCTTCATCGACGGCGCACGATTGGCGATTCGATCTTCGATGTTTTTCTGGAGGAGGAGCAACGTAGGAATCACGATGAGCAGGATACCTACTGCCGTCTTGATAAAAGTGTTCACCCCGTTTCCGTAGAGGAGACGGATGTAAACCAGCAGCTTGACTCCAGCAAAGGAGCCAGGAATGCTTCCCAGCGCCAGCGCGAGAACAACCTTCCGGCGGACTGTTCCATTTTTCAGGTGAAGCAGTCCGGCCGGGATTTTGGTGAAGAATTGAAATAGCGCGTCGGAACCGACCGCCACGATAGGCGAATAACCCAAACCGAAGATCAGAACGGGGAGCATGAGAACGCCGCCCCCCACCCCAGTCATTCCGATGAGGACGCCCACGACGAAACCTACAACGATTTTGGCCGCTAACGCTTCCATGTTCGTTGGTCGTGCTTGTTAGTTCCCAGCCGCTCCGTTGACGCCGATGAAGCCTTCACGCTCGAGGTGCAGAATGATTTCCTGCGCCGCCTCTTCGGGTGAAAGCTCGCCGGTGTTGATCGTCACTTCCGCTTTGGCCGGAGCTTCGTAAGGATCGGAGATGCCGGTGAACTCTTTCAAAATCCCCGCGCGCGCCTTCGCGTAAAGTCCCTTGCGGTCGCGCTGCTCGCAAACGTCAACGCCGGTGGCGATGTGCACCAGGATGAACCCGCCATGCGGTTCAATCATCTGCCGCACGAACTGGCGCGTCGCTTCATAAGGAGCGATGGGCGCGCAGATGGCAATACCGCCGTTCTTGGTGATCTCCGACGCAACATAGCCGATGCGGCGAATGTTGATGTCGCGGTGCTCCTTCGAGAAGCCCAGCTCCGACGAAAGGTTCTTGCGAACCAGGTCGCCATCGAGGATGGTCACCGGCCGTCCACCCACCTCCAGGAACTTGGTAAGCAGCACGTTGGCGATCGTCGACTTACCCGAGCCCGAAAGCCCGGTGAAGAAAATCGTCACGCCCTGCTTGGCCCGTGGCGGAAAGCTGCGGCGTAATTCCTTAACAACTTCCGGATACGTGAACCACGCCGGAATGTCGCGGCCTTCGTTCAATCGGTCGCGCAATTCCGTGCCCGAGATGTTGAGGACTTTGTCGCCGGGCTTCACTTCGTTGTCCGGAACATATCGGTCCTCACCCTCGAGGTACACCATCATCTGGAAGTCGACCATCACGACGCCGATGTCGGCTTGATGCTTTTTGAAAAGCTCCTGCGCATCGTAGGGACCGTAGAACGGCTTCTTGGTTTCAGGATCGGAACCAGGGCCGGCGTGGTCGCGGCCTACGATGAAGTGCGTGCAGCCATAGTTCTTGCGGATGAGCGCATGCCAGATCGCTTCGCGCGGTCCGCCCATGCGCATCGCCAGAGGCAGCAGCGCCAACTCCACCGTGCCCTGTGGGAACTTCGAGAGCAGCAGTTGATAGCAGCGCACGCGGGTAAAGTAATCCACGTCTCCCGGCTTGGTCATGCCCACGCTGGGATTGATGAGCAAATTCGCTTCTACCTGCTTGGCCGCGCGGAAAGTCAATTCCACATGTGCCCGGTGCATAGGATTTCGGGTTTGGAAGGCGACTACTTTGCGCCATCCCAGGCGGGCAAATTCGGCGCGCAACTCGGCCGGACTCAAACGCAAAGTGCGGAAATCGTAGTGCGAAGGCAGTTGCAATCCTTCAATGCGGCCCCCCACATACCACGGGTTCCCGATATTCATTGCATAGTTCGCGCCGGGGTGAGCCTTGCTGGTGGTGCCGAATACCGCCTTGGCCTCGGCAGCGCGGTCGGGCTGCCAGGTTTCCTCCACGTGCAACACGGCGAGCATCACGCCTTCGCCATCGCGCAGTGCAATTTTGCTCGTGCCGGGTGTCAGCTTCTTGGCAAATTCTTCCGTCACGTCGAGCGTGATCGGGATGGGCCAGAGAACTCCGCTGGCCAGGCGCATATTGTTGCAAACGCCTTCATAATCGGCTTTGGTCATGAAGCCGGTGAGAGGCGAGAAGCCTCCGTTGAGCAGCAATTCCAAATCGCAAACTTGACGGGCGGTAAGGTCCCACGAGGGCCACTCGCGTGATTGGGCTTTCAGTTCCGCGGCCTTTTCAGGAGAAGAAATGAGATTGACAAGTTGGCCGCCGTGCGGGGAAATCAGATGGCTAGTGGAAGCAGACAAGAGCGTGAACCTCCCAGGTTCGTCGAATTTTTGGATTTATTGCCTGTAAGTCAAAAAAATCTCGTAGAAAGTCCAATGAGCAAATTTCCAGACATGCGTTTCGGGGGGACATGCCGAGAGACTTCGAATGCGGATCCAACTGACCCGAGACTAATTAGAGCCAGTGTACACCAAATCGCTGGACGCCTGAACTCTCGCAAGTACCATGCCGGAGCGGTTTCTGCAATTCTACTGTAAACCCATAGAGATAAAGGCTAATTTCGATAAATTTTAAACCGTGGAAAACTTTGCAGCGTTCGTGTGCAAAGCTTTGCAGTCGCTGACGGGCAAATTTCCATCGCGGCCAGAGGTTACTTTTGGATAGCGGGATGCCGCATTACATTTGCCGGCAACGCATGATCTTCATTTCCGAAATTGCGCCCTCTGCCGAAACCGCGGCTGCGTAGCCTTGCACTGTCTCCATAGTGTGCAAACACCAGCGTTCCGTTTCATTCGCATCCGGGCGCGTCGCAATCAGGCGCGCAGGCCGCGCCGGATTCACTTCCACATCAAATGAATTCAGGCTGCGCGAAAGGCCCACGCCCTGCGCCTTCAGGAACGCCTCTTTGCAGCTCCAGCAGCGAAAAAACGCAGCGACCTTGTCTTGTTCGGGCAGGGAACGAATCGTTTCGCGTTCGTGCGGAGAAAAAAAGCGCTCGGCAAGATTTTCAATTTCCACATTCGTCCGAATCGCCTCGATATCGACGCCCACTTCGCGCCTGAAGGCAATTCCAAGCAGAGCCATATCGCCGGAGTGCGAGATGTTGAAGCGAATGTCGGACAACGGTTCCAGCGCTGGCTTGTCTTTTGCGTA
>Ga0209006_10001196_pt1 | contig 23530 bp, 18 predicted proteins | sample JacPin_JW_Ref_O2_FD_188567 | JGI IMG/M metagenome (GOLD analysis project Ga0209006, IMG submission 188567) | Forest soil microbial communities from Algoma, Ontario, Canada - Jack Pine, Ontario site 1_JW_Ref_O2 (SPAdes) (version 2) | ecosystem: Environmental > Terrestrial > Soil > Boreal... | reverse complement strand
GAGCCTATAAGGGCTTCCGTCAGTGTCAATGTCCCGGGTCTCTCCTATGGCCGGTTTTCAGCTGACCTTACATGGCCGCTTTTGGGTGATCCCTGAGGTTCACGTGACAGCGCCGCTGGGAATCAAGAACTCAACGAGCGGAAATCTGGGCACCGTCAATCAAGAAGTTCAGCTAAGGGCGACGAATTGGTGCCCGTGAACTAGATCTTTCGTAGATATACAATAATGGCGAATCACAAACAACGTTTCGCATTGTGTGATCCTTACCTCTTGCTGACGCTGGCCTCGATGTTCGCGGCTGGGTGTTCTATGGTCGATTCGCGATCGGACGTGGTAGGGAACTACCGACTTGAGACAAAAGGCGGCGAAATAAGCTTGCGGCTATCAGAAGACGGTCACTTTTCGGAAACCATTCGTTGGGCATCCGGGAAACAAGACACACGCTCTGGGAGTTGGTATTGGAGCGAGAAAGTCATTAATTTTGACCAGCTGTGGATTCCGCGCGAGTTTACGCCCAGCTACATTCAAGATGCTGACGCATCTGCAAAGGGCCAGCCCAAATACACGGAGCCTGGTCAGTGGACGGTCACACCTGAACGGCGCTGGGGCACAATCATCTTGTCGATATTTCCAGACAACGATGAGAACTTTCGAATGACAAAGTGAGTTCTCCCAGCGATTACAAGTTAATCGGGTCGGAACGGCGTATGGAGCACCATTCCAGATCATCAAAACGAAGGCCTTAGAATTGTCGGGTGCTACATCCCTTTAGTTTTTGAGGTGTGCGGGTTTAGATTTAACAACGCGACAACCGTCCCGTTGAACTGCTACCTCGCGCGCTTCCGCAAACCCTTCGAATCTTGCTCTGTCGGCCCTCTCTGCAGCGGGCAGGCTTCGCCGCACTCCCTTCGCAGAATCACTCAGGGCAGGCCGAATGACGAGGCACGCAAGAGCGCGTGCGAGCTAAGTGTCGCACCTCCCATTCCGCCCTGCCGCCGGCAGGCTCCCAGGATGAACTAAAGCCACGACCTACAAACATTCTCGAGTCCTCACACACACTCTGAGGCTGGCCGCCACACAGGCCTGTTAGCGCTTCTGCGTCAAAGCGGTTTCGAAATCTGCCGCCGCTTTGTCAATTCCAGCCGCCACGTTTTCGATCGTTTGCGCAACTGGCGGGATCTGCGCTTCCGCTTCTTTCCATTTTTTCTCGTCCATGTATTCATGAACCGCCGCGACCGTCTTCGCGCCGTAACCCGTGTACGCGCCCGGCGCATAAATCTGGTTCTTGAACCAGGCACGTTCCGGTAATCCTTTTTCATTCAGGAACAATCGTGAAATTCGCAGCAAATCCGCGTTCAGCGTTTCCAAAGATTGCGGCGCCAAAGCCGGCGAACCCGCAGCCTGCCATTGCGCGAGCGCCTTGGAATAACGCTCCGCGCTCTTCTTCAGCGTCTCGATGGAATTTTTCATCGGCGTAAAGTTCATGTATGGCGGCACCGCTTCCGCCGGCGGCGGGACGTAGGTCTTGCGCGGGTCCGCCGCTGCCGCGAACACGCCTTCCTGCAATTCCAGATTGCGCTCGGTGATTTCGTCCTGCTTGTCTTTAAGCAATTTCTCCAATTCCGTTTCGTATTTTGCGATGGCGTCGGCTTGCGGCGTGTAGTCCACTGGAATCAGATCCGCGCCGGCCAAACGCAAGATTGTGGTGCCGGCGGTTTGCGCCAGCGCGCGGCCGTACGAAAAATCGGTGTCCACGAAATGCGTGTAAAAGTAGAAATCGTCGTAAATCGAATGATACTGATCGCCATCGTCCTCGCCGCCGAATCCCAGATCCAGCGTGGAAATCCCGGCGAAATCCTGGAAGGCGGTATAGTCCGATCCATCTCCCAGCGCGGAAACCTCCAGGTCCGCGCGCTTGCGAGCTTTCGCGCGTTCTTCGGCATCCTTCGCTTCGCTGATACCTACCAGGTGCGCGCGCTGAAAAACGGACAAATGCGTCTCCGGATCCTGAATTTCGCGCGCCACACTGCTGACGATTCCCTGCAAATCCTGCGTCCCTCCCGCGGAAAAGTGGCCGCGTTCGTTGCTGTCTGAATTCAGATATGCAACGCCGTGTTTCTGCAGTTCAGCCAAATGTGTTTCCACCCACTCGACGGAACCGAGCAGACCTGGCTCTTCTCCGTCCCACGCGCAATAAATAATGGTGCGTTTCGGCGTCCAACCTTGCTTGTGCAGTTCGCCGAGCATCCGCGCTTCCTCCAGCATTACCGATTGCCCGGAAATTGGATCGTCCGCGCCGTTCACCCACGCGTCGAAATGATTGCCGCGGATCACCCACTGCCCGGCATCGTCGCCGCCATGCAGCGTGCCAATCACGTCATAAATTGGTTTCATGTCCCAGTTGGATGTGACTTTCAAATGCACTTTCGCCGGTCCGGGGCCGATGTGATACGTGATGGCCAGCGTGCCGCGCCAATTTTCCGGCGCCACGGGACCTTGCAGCGCGGAAAGCAGCGGCAGCGCGTCGGCGTAGGAAATTGGCAGCACCGGAATTTTCGTGATGGTCTTGGCATCTTTGATCGCCAGGCGTTTTGCATCGGGTGTGGCGCCGACGCCGGGCGTGAGCGGATCGCCGGGATAATCCGTATCCATGACGCTGCCGCGTTGCACGCCTTCGCGCGGACGCCAGCCGCCCGCGGGATAATCGTCGCCCCGGTAATATCCGTCGCCGCGCGGGTCGGAGTAAATGATGCAACCGATCGCGCCATGCTCGGCGGCAACTTTTGGTTTGATGCCGCGCCAGCCGGAACCGTACCGCGCGATGACGATCGCGCCCTTCACCGAAATTCCCAGGCGATCGAGCTGTTCGTAATCTTCACGAATCCCGTAGTTCACATAGACCAGCGGCGCGGTCACGTCCCCATCCGCCGAATAGGCGTTGTACGTCGGCAGCTGTTCCGCAGTCTGATTGCTAGTGGGATCGATCGGCAGCACAGGCTCCTGCAGTTTCGCGCGAAACTGCGTGGGTTCGAGCAACTCGACAACGCGTTCTTTGGGCGTCGGGAATAATACGCTGAACGTTTCGATATGCGCATCGAAGCCCCAGTCTTTAAATCGCGCCAGGATCCATTCGGCATTGTCTTTATCGTAGGGCGAGCCGACGTGATGAGGGCGCGCGCTCAAGCGGCGCATGTTCTCGCGAATATTTCCGGGGACGATGCCGTCTTGAAACTTTTTCTCCAGCGCACTTTCCGCCGCCCCGGATGTCCGGCTGTATCCGGCAATCGTCGGTACACTCTGCGCGTCCGTGTTCTGCCCCGAGCTGACTTGGGCCGAGAGTAACGCCGTAATCGTAAGCAGGGAGCAGCACATAGAGCGCAAAGGCATGAAAAGTTTCTCCTGAGTTGAAATGGCCGGCCCAAAAGGGACGTGCACGAGCAAGTCCCGAAGCACAACGTTTCCGACGCACGCCGGGCAAGCAGCGTTTCAGAGCCGTTGCATTCTCATATCATCGCGGCGCAGATGCCAGAACATTTTTGATTTTATTTAAGAACAGAACCGCAAGCGGTGTGGCAGGGAAGCAATCGTTCGGCGCAATGCTCTCAACGCGGAAGTGATCACACGAAAATCTGCACGGCCAGACGCAAAGAAGCGCTACTCGCCCGTCTTCGGAGCGGTCGTATCGCCTTTCTTCACGCCTGCGCCTTTATCCAGGCCGAACGTCGGATGGTCTTTCGTGCCGGTAATCTGGATGGCTAGCTCGGTCCCGCCGTTTTTCCCTTTAAAGAACGGGTCAACCGCTTTCAGGAAGAAGGATTTTGCGCCGGTGGTGGTTTGCGAGAGCTTGGCGTTCATTGAAAGCTTTCCGTGAAAATCCATCTCGGTGCTGTCCAGGCTGTACGTTCCGTTCAGTTGGACCGCCGCGCCCTGTACCGCAAAGCTCAACTTGGAAAAAGTCACCATGCCGTCCGCGAGTCTAAAACTTCCGCGAAGATCGGAGGCGACCTCGCTGATATCCGTGTCCTTCGGCCTGCCCTGCCCTTTGCGGCTCAGCGCGTCCACCTTTTCCTGAACGGTGGCGCTGGTAAATTGCCCCTGACCGACTCCGAATTGTCCCGTGAGCTTCATGCGCGCCAGCAGATCCTCTTCGCCTTCGGGAATATCGATGGTCGTCTTCAGGTTTGCGGAGCCGGTCATCAGTGGCTCGTCGGAATTGACGGCCAGACGCAGCAGATCTTCGATGCGCGCGTTTTCCGATGAGGCGTTCAGAAAAATCGTGCGCCCCTTTATCTCCTTGCTGACGTCCACGATCTTCCCGTTTACCGCCAGCGTGGTGTGCAGAAATTTTGCAGTCACGGTTTTCAGCACTACGTCGCCGTTGGTTCCGTCCACCAGCGCTGAAAATTCCGTGTGCAGCGCTAGCGGTTTACCGCCCGTACGCAGGCCGAAGTCGGGCGTATCCGTGTACCCCTCCACTGCCAAATAATCCAGCGGCCCGGAAAATGTTCCCTTCGACGAAAGAATCCCGCGCAGCCCCCTCAGCGTGCCTAGGTCCGCGTCCTGAAACGTATAGTGTCCGTCGGCCGGAGTCGCGCTCGGTTCTTCCGCCTGCCAAGGGCCGAATTCGCCGGTGGAATCGATTTCACCTTTCGGCACTGCGTTGGTCAGCACGGCGTGGAATTGCGCCGGATGATCGAAGCTGACATTGTGAAGATCCAAGTAATGAATCGGGAATTCGCGCGGCGGCTTGTCGGATTGCGCTCGCAGCACTTCGATGTTTGCGTCGTCAGCGCGCAGTTCGCCAATCAGCGCTGGATATTTTTTCACCAGGTCTTGATCCGTCTTCTGAATCAGCGGCCTTCCGCCCGGCTCACGCGGCGGCATGTGAATTTGCAGTCCGTCCAGTTGCACGAAAGAAATGTACGGCCTGGGGCGCAGCAAAGCAGGCAACTGCGCGTACATCGAAACCGTCTTTACTTGGATCAGCGGCGGGATGTCGGTGCGTCCCCTGTAGCGCAACACCAAACCGGCGATGGTCACGCGCAGCCGGGGAAACAAACTGACCTCGAAGTCGGAAAATTCCGCCGTGCTGGCAAAATGTGTCTGCAACGCTTTCTGCGTTCGTTCGCGAACAAAGCGGTGCAGCGTCGGTCCCAGCAATATCGCCGCGACCAGCAGCAACGACAGCATCACGACGCCGGCGATGACCCACTTGCGCATCGAACTCTGACCGGTTCTCTCCGCTCGATACATCACCTTGTCACAGCGTCTATGTTACGCGCACCCAACCGGATTAGCTCTACGGTGAATACCTGATCGCGGCAGATTCCGCAGTGCGTGCAGAATACGGAAATCGGGCGTTTGCGGCTGCGTGCGTCGAGGGCAGAGCGAAGGAGAAAAATCCACCCGAACGTGAATCGTACAATCGCGCGGGCCAAGGTTTTGACGTTGTAGCGGCCAGCTTTAACTGGGCGCCTTTGACTTATCGCTTTTCACTTGGATAACTATTCAACAATCAAAAAATACCGTCTCCCCAGGCCCCTGCATAATCACATCCCACTTTAGCAACCCATCCGTTCCCCGCGTCTTCCGCGCAATCAAAGTCCCGTGTCGCTCCACCTCCACCAAACTCAAAGCAAAATCCCCCGCATTCCCCGGCTCATCCGGAAAATAAATCCGCGTCACCAATCGCCGCAGCAATCCGCGCATGAACACAGAAACCGCAATGTGCGGCGCCTGCAGTTTCCCATCCGGACCCGGCACAGCCCCCGGCTTGATCGTCGTAAAACGAAATTTTCCATCTTCATCCGTCGGAATTCGCCCGTAACCCCGGAACCCCGCTTCCACGGGCTTGTCCTGCTGATCGTCCGGATGCTCATATTTCCCGTACGAATTCGCCTGCCACAGTTCGACGATCGCGTCCGGCACTCCCACGCCGTCGGCGTCCACCACGCGCCCCTCGATCGTCACGCGCTCGCCCGCAACACCGGGGCCGGCAAGCTCCGCGCAATTCAGCCGCTCCAGTCCAATGCTGAAGAACGGGCCGACCGTTTGTGACGTAGTAGCGCGCAGCGTCATTTATTTCTCCATCGGCGTTGCTTCGCGGCCATTCAAAATAATGTCGAACTTATATCCCAGCGCGTGCCCCGGAATCGTGCTTTCCCAATCGAAAACTGAAATCAATCGCTCTCGCGCCGATTCATCCGCCGTGCAGTTATAGATCGGATCAAACGGCAGCAGCGGATCACCGGGAAAATACATTTGCGTCACCAAACGCGTCGCGAACGCCGGACCAAACACAGAAAAATGAACGTGCGCCGGCCGCCACGCATTGTGATGATTGCCCCACGGGTACGCTCCGGGCCGCACGGTTATGAAACGATAGCGCCCTTCGCTATCCGTCATCGCGTAGCCGTGGCCGCCGAAATTTGGATCCAGTGGAGCCTGGTGCTGATCCACTTTGTGCTGGTAACGCCCCGCCGCGTTCGCCTGCCACACTTCCACCAAGGTTTTTCGCACCGGCTTCCCGTCCTCATCCATCACGCGCCCGCTGACGATGATCCGCTCGCCCAGCGGTTCGCCGGAGTGCTGCCGCGTCAAATCGCAAGCCTTCACATTCACGGTTTCCGGCGCGAACACCGGCCCGGTAATTTCCGAAAGCGTGTGCGGCAAATAAACGAGCGGCTGCGAAGGCGCGCGCTTCCGCGACGACACATAGGCGGGATGCAAATATTCCGGCTGCGTTCCAGCAAGCGCGCGTCGGTATCCGGGCAGTTTGCTCATGCAATTTCCCTCACTAGAATCCGTTTAATAATTGCCTGACCCGGAAGGGCGGGGCTTCAGTTTATCCTAAGATCCTGCCAGCGGCAGGATCGAAGGGTCCAGCCGTCAAGCTCCGAGAAACGAGGGGCTTTAGCCCCTGATGCCACGCCATTCGATCGTGCCGACGTATGTACAAGATAGCTTCTAACACTATACATCGCGCCTGAAGCCAGCGCGGCATCTTCACTCCGCTCCCGCCGCGCTGCCATGCGTCGCTGCTGTCCGCGCGCGCAAATCGCGCCACCTGCCCCGCTCGCGGTGCACAGGCTCGCGACCGCAGGCAGGAACGCGCGCCATCTTGCAAATTCAACTTATTGATGCGTTCCATTCACGCGTACACGCGACGGCTATCGCTGCATCATTCTGATGTAAAATGGAGTATTAGCAGCCAGCAAAGTCAGCCGGAGGTAAATTACTTTCATGAGTGATGCCGCACTAAAATCCTATTTATTTGTCAGCGATTTCGATCAGACTCTCACATTCAACGATTCCGGTTACGTCCTCAGCGAAATCGTGGGAATCCCGACCGCGGAATTCGAGCGCAAAGCCGAAGGCATGGCCAAACTCAATCTCGTGCAGCAGGGCGCCGAACTGGCCTATCTTCTGCTCCACGATCCGGAATTCCGCTCGCGCGTTCGCAAGGAACATCTGATCCAGGTGGGCAAGGAAATCCGCCTGAAAGCCAACATCGGCCTGCTCAATGAAATTCTCGACCACGGCATTCAAGGTTATCACTTCGATTTTTACGTTCTCTCCGCCGCGCCCGTCGAAGTAATCCAATCCGCGCTCGAGGGAATCTTGCCTCCCGACCGCATCCACGGCACGGAATTCAAATATAAAAGCAGCGGTGAAATTGACACCATCGTGCGCGCCACTGCCGGTTACGGCAAAGTCGCGTTTCTCGACGAGCTTCAAGCCAAGATGAAAATCGGCCCGGACCATGTGATTTACGCCGGCGACGGCAGCTCGGACATTCACGTGATGCTGCACATCAACGCCCGCGACGGCTTCACCATTGCTGTCTCTGAAACCAAACACGTTTCGCACATCGCTCAGCGCACCATTCTCAGCACCAGCGCTCTCGGCGTCCTCGTCCCTATCCTGGAAAAAATTGTCGGCAAGGGCCGCGCGCAAATCCGCACGTTCCTGGAATCCTACGGATTTCTCATTCAGGAATGGGATAAAGTTCGCACCGACTGGCTCACGCTGCGTCCCGCGATTGAAGAGGCGGTCGAAATTCGCTCCGTCGGAGGTTCATCGCTATGATCAGCTTAGTTGGTTGGCTCGCCACGGCCCTCGTGACCGCGTCGTATTTTTTCCGCAATCACAAGACGCTCCGCATCGTGCAAGCTCTCGGCGCGGTCGTCTGGTTCACTTACGGCGTGCTGATCAACTCCAAACCAGTAATGGTCGCGAACATAATCGTCGCCGTAGTAGCTCTATACTCGACGTTCCTGCCAACTCGCGTCCCCCCGCCGGCACCCGAAATCGGCGACTAAGTTACGCGAGCGCACCGCGTCGGCGGTGCGCGCTTGCTCTTGAATTTGTAGCGCCCGGTCCCGCAGCGCGGGACCGGGCAGCCGTTGCCATTCTCTGTGCCTCCGCAGTAATTTTTCGCCGTTGCCTTGATTTTTCGCTCAGCACTTTCCCGCCACCCTAAAACGCAATCCACCCCGCATGTATCAACCACAACGAAGTAACCCCCACCAAAATCCACAAAATCACCCCCTGCAGCATCGGACGCACGCCGACCTGCCGCACTGTAGCCCGTGAAATCCCTGTCCCAATCAAATACAAAGTCGCCGTCAATCCCAATTTCCCCATCACGCTCAGCACATGCCACACGCCAGAAAACCCAGGCAAGTAAGTGTTCGCCACAGCCGCCAAACAAAACAGCGCAATAAACCACGGCCACTGTATCCGGCTATCTGAACGCTTTAGCACCGCCGCGCCCACCGAAACCGGCACGATCCACAACGCGCGCGTCAGTTTCACGGTCGTCCCCACCACTAGCGCCACCGCGCCATAACGTGCCGTCGCGCCCACCACCGAACTCGTGTCATGAATCGCCAGCGCCGCCCACAATCCAAATTGTTGCTGCGACAAATGCAGCAGCCATCCCAACGGCGGAAAAATCAGCAACGCGATCGCATTCAAAATAAAAACGGTCCCCAACGAGACCGCTGTCTCTTCCTGATCCGCATGAATAATCGGCGCCACCGCTGCGATCGCGCTCCCGCCGCAAATCGCCGTCCCCACCGTAATCAGTATCGAAGCCGTCTTGTTCACCCCGAGTATTCGCCCCGCCAGCAATCCAGCCGTCAGCGCGAACGCAATGCTCACCGCCGTATAAACAAATCCGCTGCGCCCCGCGCGCAACACGTCGTGCAGATTCATGCCGAATCCCAACCCCACCACCGACGCCTGCAGCAAATATTTCGTCGCCGTGCGCGATTCCGTCTGCCAAGGATTCGTCAAACCCAGTCCAAAAATCAGCCCAAGCGCCAGCGCCAACGCCGGCGAAACCAGTCCACTCGCGCACAACACAAACCCCAGCAAGAATAAAATTTTCACAGCCACACGAATCTCCATACCGCGTCACGTGACGCCACAAAACCAAGCTCCCCGCGGTCCAGTTTTATATCATTAAATTCGCCGCTCTGCTCGGCCAGCACCCCGCGCGATCTTCTTCGTCAGCCCTTCGCGCTAAGTCCGGCGTTCCAGCCGTGTGCGTCTCACGCGGTTCTCGATCCGCCCTTCAGCCAGCCAGGAACTTTAGAAAAAATTAACAAAACAGCCTCTCCCTCCCCTTACACCTTTGCTCCCTCCTCGAATTTAAGGTGGACATCCGCACCCCTTCTCGGTCAAATTATGGGGGTAGCTCTGACGCGCTTTCGTCATCTGGGGGAAATACGCTATGCGATACTTTGCTTTCCTATTGGGATTGGTCTTTCTGCTATCCATAAGCGCCGGCGCACAAACTACTGCTTCCAATTCAGTTTTACTGCCATCTTCCTATTTTGCCGTGCCGGCCGGTTTGGACGCACCCAGCAGCGCTCCCTCCATATCTCTCACGCCGTTTTCCACCGCTCCGGTGAATACGCCTCCGGGCACCTTGGCCGCGTCCACGCCTCTTTCCTTGCTGCCCGCGCCCGCCGCGCCTCCGCAAGACGTCACGAGCGTGTTCGAGAGTTACGCGTGGCAACTTTACGGCGGTTACACCTTCCAACGATTTTACGAATTGCCGGGCATTACTCCAAACATGAACGGTTTCAATATGGGCATCGTGTATTACTGGAAGGATTGGTTCGGAATCGACGGCGAGTTCGCCGCTACCCACGCAACTCAAGACAACGTTAGCTCCTGGTTCCTGTTTGGCGGCGGCGGCCCGCGCTTCCGCTGGTCCGCGAGAAAGGGAATCGAAGTGTGGGCTCATGCCCTGGTCGGTGGTTCGCACTTCACGCCGCAGACGCCCGCCGGTAGTCAGCAGGCGTTTGCCTACGAACTCGGTGGCGGTGTGGACTTGCCCTTTAAACCGCGCTGGGCGATTCGCTTGGGCGGAGACGCGATGGCCACCACCTATTTCAACACGCATCAATTCAGCCCGGTAGCCCACGCGGGCCTCGTCTTCCGCTTTTAGCGTAGTCGAATTCGTTACAACCCGGCGGCTGCCTCAGCTTTGTGGGGCGCCTTTGAATTGGCTCTGCCCGCATTTCGCTCTTTCGCATTCGCACCAAGCATCCGCGCCTAGCCCATTTTGGAGTGCGGCGGCTTGCTTGTCCTGAGGCCCCGATTGCATCGGGGCTGAAGGGCCGCCGCTTTGCTTAGCGCGAGGCTTGCCTCGCGTGTCGTTGCCAGCCTCGCCGCCATCAGCACCCGCAGCTCCTCGTCCGTCTCACCCCCGCAAACCGCTGCTACTTTTCCCCCACACTTATCATCCAATCGCGCATGAACCTATTCGATGAATTGCAAATTCGCGAAGTCCTCCTTCGCAACCGCATCGTCGTCTCTCCCATGTGCCAATATTCCAGCAGCGATGGCTTCGCGAACGATTGGCATCTGGTCCATCTCGGCAGCCGCGCCGTCGGCGGCGCCTCTCTGATTTTCACCGAAGCCTGCGCCGTCTCCGCCGTAGGCCGCATCAGCCCGCAAGACCTCGGCATCTGGAAGGACGATCACATCGCCTTCTTCTCGCGCATCACCCAATTTCTGTTGGGGCAGGGAACCGTCCCCGGAATTCAGCTCGCCCACGCCGGACGCAAAGGCAGCACCCCTCGCCCGTGGGAACACGGCGGCTTCGTCCCTGAATCGCAAGGCGGATGGAAGCCCGTCGCGCCCAGCGCCATCCCTTTTTCCGACACCTACGCGCAGCCGCTGGCGCTCGATGCCGCGGGAATTCAAGGCGTGATAAAAGATTTCGCGGCTGCCGCGGCCCGCGCCCTGCAAGCCGGTTTCAAAGTGATCGAAATCCACTCCGCGCACGGCTACTTGCTCCACGAATTCCTCTCGCCGCTCGCGAACCAGCGCACGGATTCCTACGGCGGCTCCTTCGAAAATCGCTCGCGCCTCCTCCGCGAAGTCGTCACCGCCGTGCGCCGCGTGTGGCCTGCCGAGTACCCATTGTTCGTGCGCATCTCCGCCACCGATTGGGTTCCCGGCGCCTGGGACCTCGAGCAATCCGTCGCGCTCGCCGAACTTCTCGGCCCGCTCGGCGTGGATCTGATTGATTGCTCCTCCGGCGGAATGGTTCCCAATGCGCAAATTCCCGTCGGGCCCGGCTTTCAGGTTCCCTTTGCCGACCAAATCCGCCAACGCACCGGAATCATGACCGGTGCCGTCGGCATGATCACCAGCGCCAGCCAGGCCGACGCCATCCTGAACCAAGGCAAAGCCGACGTAGTAATCCTGGCTCGCGAATTCCTCCGCCAACCGTACTGGCCCCTGGCAGTAGCCCGCGACCTAGGCTTCCCCGTCAGCTGGCCAGTCCAATATCTCCGCGCTGCCCCAGACCGCACCCCGCCCCGCGAAGCCATCCAGCTTCCCGACCAGCCCTGCTCCCAAGCCGAGCACGACGAAACCCAAGAATAAATCCGCAGACGATGCGATGAGCATCGTCATCCTGAGGCCGGCGCCTTTGCTTTAAGCCGGCCGAAGGATCTCTCCCGCTTTCTCTGTGTCCTCCGTTTTTCTCCGTGTCCTCTGTGTTAAATCTTTTGCCTTTCTTTGCGCCCTCCGCGTCTCAGCGGTAGTTCTCGCCGTTGCCATCCTTGAACTGTGCAGCACCTATGCACGTACATCGGACCAGCCAACCGCCCGGCCTCTCCCAATCGGAAACACCCCCCGCAAACTTCCTACCCCCAACCCCTCAATCCATCTACCATATTCCCCGTGACGACGACCGATCACCTCCACCGTCGCATCGCCGCGGCCACCGGCATCGTGATGGCCAGCGTCCTGCTCAGCCGCATCCTCGGCTTCTTTCGCGATTGGACTGTCGCGCATCAGGTCGGCGCGAACGCCGCCACCAGCGCGTACTACACCGCCTTCACACTCCCTGATTTTCTCAACTACCTGATCGCCGGAGGTTCGCTCAGCATCACCTTCATCCCAGTCTTCGCAAAATACGTCGCCGAGCAGCGCGAAGACGAAGGCTGGCGCGTTTTCTCCACAGTCGTCACCGTGATGGGCTTCGTTCTGGTCACGCTAGTGGTCCTCGGGGAAATTTACGCCGCGCATCTGGTGAAATACATCGCCCCGGGCTTTGCCCCCGCCGAATTTCAGCAAACGGTTTTCCTTACGCGCCTGATGCTCCCCGCGCAAATCTGCTTCTACGAAGGCAGCATCCTGAGCGCTGTGCAATACGCCAAGAACCGCTTCATCATCCCGTCGCTCGCGCCCATCATCTACAACATCGGCATCATTCTCGGCGGCGTCCTGCTCTCATCGCGCATCGGCATCACCGGTTTCGCGGTCGGCGTCCTAGGTGGCGCGATCTGCGGAAATTTCCTGCTGCAAATTTACGGCGCCTGGCGCGCCGGCGCGATTTTTCGCCCCAATTTCAACATCCGCCATCCCGGCTTCTGGATGTTCCTGAAACTTTCCGTTCCCATCATGCTCGCGCTCTCACTTTCCTTCGTGGACGATTGGATCATCCGCTGGTTCGGCTCCTACCTCCAGCCCGCGTCTATCACGTGGTTGAACAATGGCAAAACTCTCATGCGTGTCCCGCTGGGCCTGGTAGGCCAGGCCATCGGCGTCGCTTCCTTTCCCATCCTCGCCCAACTCTATTCCGAAAAGAAATTCGACGACCTAAACCAAATCCTCAACTCCACATTCCGCGCCCTGATTTTTCTACTGTTGCCAATTTCCGCGCTAACCATCGCGCAAAGCCTCCCGCTCGTCTACCTGGTGTTCTCGCACACCCGACTCCACGGCCCCGATCTAGCCGCCACCGCATCCACCCTCGCGTTTTTCTCAATCGGAATGTTCGCCTGGGGCGCGCAAAATATTCTAGCCCGCGGCTTCTACGCCACCCGCGACACCATCACCCCCGCCGTAGTCGGCACCATCACCACGCTCCTAAGTCTTCCGGTCTATTGGCTTCTCGTCCGTCGCCTCGACTTCGTCGGCCTGGCCCTGGCCAGCACCATCGGCATAGTGGCCTACACCATCCTTCTCTTTGTCCTGCTAGCCCGCCGCACAAAAAATCCAGAAGAGGGCAGCCTCGTCGTCTTCTTCCTGAAAGTCTCCGTGGCATCCTGCGCCGCAGGCTACGCCTGCTATCGCCTCACAGGATGGCTGGAAAATTTCATCCACTGGCAGCGCATATTCGGCGCCCTAATCCTGCTGACGCTGGTAAGCGCAGCCGGAATCGCGGTCTATGTAGCCCTACTAAAAATATTCCGCGTCCCAGAAGTAACCCAATACCTCCGCCGCGCCTACACCTTTGCTAACCGAACGTAATCCCCTGGGAACGCCAATCTCCCGATTGGCGTACTCCATAACAATCTCCAAATGTCTGGTTACTTCTACTGCACCCGCTCCAGCACCGGCCGCACCGTCACCTCACTATCCTTAATCACCTCGAGTTCCCGCGACCAATTGCGGTTTCCACTCGCCCGCAATTCGATCCGGTGCGCCCCGCTCGCCAGACGCAACGTCGCCGGCGTCTGCCCCACGAAATGCCCATCCACATAAACCTCAGCGCCCGCAGGGTCGGACGCGATCTCCAAACTCCCGACTCCCCGCGCCTTCTCGCCCTCGTCGCTCAACGCCGCTGTCGCCGTCTGCGGATGCATCGGCCCCACCCGCGCATCTCCAGCCCAAGTCGCGCTCGCGATTTCCGCTCCCCCCCACCAGCTTCATGTCAAAATGATCCGACTTCAGCACAAAATAGTTGCCGCGTCGCTTTCCATTCACCGAGAGCCACTCAAACGGCCCATCCGTAATCGTAATTTGCTGCGCCGCGTACCCATCTTTATACACGCGCAAAGTCATCGCATGTACCAGCCGCGCGCCAAACACCCTATGTGTCTTGTGGAAGTAACCGCCAGGGTAGTCCGTGTGGAAAGGAGTCGTTCCCACCAGCGCGCCATCAATCTCCACATTCGCCCCAGCCGGAGCGCTGGTAATGTTGAGAGACTCCGCGCAACTCCGCGGCGCCAACGCAAAAATAGCCAATACCCCCGCCAAAGCAGGGAAAAAGACCCGCCCCAATGTCCGCATGGAGACCCCCAAGGTGAGGAATCCACCATGTCACCCACGACGCGGCACTGTCAATCCGCACAAGTACTGACGAGCATAAACCGCGATCACCATGCATCAGCCGCATCCGGAACCCGACGGAAGTGCCATGAAGTCAGAACTTTACGCCAACACAAAAACGAAACCATCCCTCCTACGAGCGCATCTTTTGATAAGGGGCGCACTGCGAATATTTTGACAGTGAAGCTCTCGCTCGCAGGAGCATCGAGCCAATCTTGCTCGGAATCTCCGCGGCAAATCGCACTCTTGAATGGAGAAGAAATGGACCTTCGTAGGAAAACCTGCCTTACAGTGGTTGCAATTCTAGGTCTTTCGCTGCCGATCTGGGCGCATACCGATTCAGCTCAGCTCGTAATTGACCATCCCGTCACGATCGGCACTCAGCAGTTGAAGCCCGGATCTTACAATCTCAAAGCGAACGACGGCGCGAATCAAATCAACGTCATCCGCACCGACGATGGTAAGACCGTCGCGTCCATTCCCTGTGAATGGGTGGAGCTCGCCCAAAAGCCTCGCCAAACCGAAGTCCTCTTCAACGCGGACCGCGTCGTAGAGATCGATTTCAGTGGCAAGACCAAGGCCGTCGCAATTCGCTGATCCGCGGTAAATTCCAAAATGGCCGGGGGCGGATCGCGCATCCGCCTCTTTCTCTTTCTTCGCGGTTCTAGTGTAAATACCTCCCCAGCCAATCCAATAACGTCGCATACCACAACTCGCTATTCTGCGGCTTCAAAACCCAATGCCCTTCATCCGGGAAAATCAGCAATTTTGATGGCACTCGCTGCACCTGCAACGCCGTGAAAAATTCCAAATCCTGATTGTAGGGCACGCGAAAATCCAGCTCGCCTCCCACCACCAAAGTCGGCGTCTTATATTTCCCCAGCGCCGCCGCATATTCGCTAGGCGCCCACTTCCGGTACAGCTCTGGCTTCGCCCACGGCGGCCCGCCAAATTCCCAATCCGCGAACCACAATTCCTCCGTCGCTCCATACTCGCTCACCAAATCGTAGGGCCCCGCGTGACTGATCAAGCATTTGAACCGGTCCGTATGCGTCGCGATCCAATCAATCATGTACCCGCCGTACGATCCACCCGCCGCGCCCACTCGCGCTCCATCAATAAACGGATACTTCGCGATCGCCGCGTCCAGCCCCTTCATCAAATCCTCGTAAACTCTCCCGCCCCAATCCCGGCTGATCTCCGCCGTAAATTTCTGCCCGTATCCGGTCGACCCGCGCGGATTGATCATCACCACCACGTATCCCGCCGCGGCCATCACCTGCTGATTCCAGCGATAACCCCAGGCGTCCATCCAAGCCCCCTGCGGCCCGCCATGAATCAAAAATAACGTCGGATATTTTTCCCCCGCATCAAAATGCGGCGGCCGAATCAACAATCCCTCGACTTGCGTCTTTTCGGCGCCCTCGAACCAGAAAGTCTCCGCCGCCGGCAACGCAACCTCCGCCAGCAGAGCGCCATTCTGATGCGTCACCTGCTGCAAATGCCCGCCACCGTCCGCATCCGCCGTAAAAATCTCCGCAGGCATCGTCAGGCTCGTCCGCGCCAGCGCCAAAGTCCGCCCGTCGCGGCTCAAATCGAAATCCGCATTGTATCCATCCGCGATCACCTGAGGCGCGCCACTTTCCGCCGCAGCAATTGCATACAACGGCATTTCCGCCTTATCCTCAGCCGAAAAATAAATCCGCGCGCTATCCGGCGTCCAAGCATACGATTCCACGCTACGATCGAAATTGTCCGTCCGGTTGATCATCTTCCCATTCTGCCGGTCGTACAGCATCAATCGCCAGCGATCCGCCTCATACCCGCCCTGCAACTGCGCCCGGTACGCAATCCATTTTCCGTCCGGCGAATAAGCTGGCCCCCAATCGTTCCCCGGATTCGTAGTGATCCGCTTCGGCTCGCCAGCGCCAGCCACATCCACCGTAAAAAGATCCCCGTTCGTGCTCAACGCCTCGTCCTTGTCCGTATTTGCCGTAAAACACAATTCCTTCCCATCCGGCGAAAAAGCAATCGCCTCCGGCGCTCCTTCATTAAAAGGCGGCACATCGTAGTTCGCCCCCGGCGTCAAATCCCGCGCCGCGCCAGCGCCGTCCACCGCAGTCACAAATAAATGGCTACGCTTGCCATCCCACCACTCCGTCCAGTGCCGATACAAAAGCTTTTCGTAGATCCGCGCCTTCACTTTGCTTTTTTCTTTCGCCGCGTCGCGCCCAGCGTTGCAAGCGTCGTCCCTGCAATCCGGATACACCGGCGAAACAAACGCCATCGCCTTCCCATCCGGCGACCACAGCTCGTTGTCCGCCCCAGTAGAAATCGAAGTCAGCCGCGTCGCCTCGCCGCCCTCCAGCGCGATCCAATAAATTTGCGGCGTCCCCGAGCGCCCCGAAATAAACGCAAGCTTCTTCCCATCCGGCGACCACCGTGCCCTCGTGTCGCTCCCTCCACGCGTTAATTGCCGCACCTCGCCGCCGCCCGCTGCCGGCACCACCCAAATATCGCGCACCGAATGATTGGCCTCCAGATCAGGCGTCGCCACGCTATACGCGATCCACTTGCCGTCCGGCGAAATCTGCGGCTCGCTCACGCGATGCAGCGAAATCAAATCCTTAAAAGTGATCGCGCGCTTCTCCGCGATCTGCGCCTGCCCCTCCGCAACCACCGCCACTTGCATCGCCGCCAGCAAAGCCACCGGCACACCGATCGCTCGCAAGCCCCGCCTCATCGTTCCTCCCCGCCACCACACCCTTCAAATCCGATGCCGCACCTTGCAAGTAAGAAACACCTGCCCCGCCCCCGCCAAAATCAACAGCACGCTAAACCCCCGCGGAAAAGTCACAATCCTCCGCGTCTCTATAATCGCCTTGCCCGCCCCCACCTCGATCTCCTGTTTTTTCGCGGGCATCGCCACCTGCGGATGGATCAACGCCGCAATCCCCGCCGCCACCAGCAATATCCCCACGATCGCAATCGGATGAAATTTCATATCGGAATCTCACCATCCTCAACAACGTGCCGCGCGCGACAGCACGCATTGCACTTTGCCAATTCGGAGCCACAGAACTCGGAACGGCGGTGTTCGGAAGGGCGGGGCTTCAGCCCCGCCGTCAGCCTCCGCAGTAGAAAGGAGCTTTAGCCCCTGAAGCCATGGGTTTCGATCGAAATGCCGGCCTTCAATTCGCCGTGCCAGCCGTTCCCGCCGCGCCTCGCGCCAGCGCATGTGTAATTTCCCCCAAATAATCCGGCCGGCCTTCCTCGCGTTCAATATGCGGATACCGCAACCCTCCGTGATAATCCACCGAAAAAGTCCGGAACTGCGCGCCATTCGCCACGATCAATTGAATCGGCTCCGCCGCCGATTTCGCCGCGTCAATTGCTCCGCGCATCGCCTCCGGCGAAAACTGCGCCCCATTCACCGCCACAATTTTCATTCCCGGACCAATCCCCGCGGTGTAAGCCGGCCCGCCATGAATCACGTCGCCCACCATGCCCTCGTCCGACGCCGAAAATCCCAAGGTCAAGCTGAAATCAGCACGCCGCGCCAGCGCTTCTTCAATCGCCACTACTTCGTTGGGCTGCTCGTTGTACACCAGCTTCCAGCCGCTCTTTTCCACCGCCTCGTTGGGAGTCTTGGTCGCCACACCATCCAGCCGCGCGCGCAAAAATCCCGTCCAATCATAGGGCGCGACGCTATTCAACGTCGCCACCACATCGTCAAACGTGTAAGTCTTCAAGTCCGGCTGGCCGTTAGCCCCGCCGTGAAAAATCCGGCAGAAATCTTCGATGGACTTCTTGTCCTTCGTAATCGTCCGCAACGTTTCGTCCACGTCCAGCCACAGCAATTCGCCCTCTTCGTAAAAATCCGTTCCCCTGCGCCAGTTGGACCAGTCACCTGTCGCGTCGTAAAGAAACGGCGCCGCGTCCGCCGTATCCTGCAGCGGGCGCCAGTCGCGCCCCGGCCGGTGCTCGTACTGCGCCACAAGCCCCGCAAAATCTTCTCGCCACTGTTCCGGCGTCTGCAACCCGCTCCGCGCCGTCAACACCTCACCCAGATATTCCGTCAACCCTTCGTACACCCACAGCAGGTCGTCTTTCATCGGCTGCTGGTAATCCGCAGTCGCAAGTCCTGCGGGCCGCCGGTATTTTCCGTTCCAGGAATGCACGTACTCGTGCGGCAGCAGCGACGCGAATTCCACCCGCTCCGCATCGTCAATCAGACTCCGTTCCGCCGTGCGGTCGTCGCTCGATTCGTGATGCTCCAGCCCGAAATGCGCCACGTCATCGCTCAGGGTCAGCAGAAAATGATAATCGCGATAATGCCGCGCTCCGAAAAGCGCGTAAGCCTCCGTCACCAGATTGTGCAGCTGCAATTGCGTGTCGGGAGTCATGGCCAGCGCTGCCGCGCTGTCTGCAGCGATGTCAATCTCATGCGACGGAGTTTGCCCCGGCGTAAGTTGAATCGCGCGGTAGTAGCGCCCCGAAATCACCGGCGAATCCACAAGCGTGTTCAACGCCACCGGCGCAAACGCGATCGTCGCACCTTCCTGTTTCGCAATGGGTAGCGCTGTCCCGAATTTCCAGTCCGCAGGCAATCGCAAGCTCGGCGCGAAAATTATGTCCTTCGCCGGAAGCCCCTTCGGATACAGCAGCACCTGGTTCCAGCTCAGCACATTCAGCGAAGCCGTCGCCGACGCCCCAGCCGAAAATCCTGTTGTCGGTCCCGAAAGCAGAAAGTCAAAATCCGCCTCCAACAAGCTCACCCCCGCCGGCACGTCCACATGAATCGAAAACATTTCCACCAGATCCCGCCGCCAGGCAATCGTCTTCCCGCCGCCGCTAAATTTCATCCCCGCCACCTGAATAATCGGGCCGTCCGGCATGTGCTCCCCGGGAATCCATTCCGGGTAATACAATGTCACCGGCCCGCCCGCCACCGGAATTTCCATATGCACGTGCAAAATCTTCTGCGGCGCCTGCGCTGCGTCCACGCGAAGCCGTATCGGCGCCGCCGATGTCTGCGCCAGTGCCACATTCACAGAACCACACACGATCACCAACGCCAGCCCTACCGCCATCACCACCGCTAACGCCCGTGCCATCGCAACCGTCCTTGCAATCGCTCGCATCCTTACCTCCAAAATTTCAAATCACCGAAACCCAGCGCCGTAGGTGCGACACAGTCGTGCCTGCGCCGTTTGCTGTCGCTACGGCAGATCTTTGCCGTCGATTCTCATCGCATCGCCTTCATCTTTGCCTTTATCAGTTTTCATCTGTGTTCATCAGTGGTGCCGTTGACGTTCTGCAGCAAACCCACCCCGCGCTAACGTCCCTTCACCCCCACCTGCCACATCAAAAATCCCAAAACCTGCGTATCCTCTTCAATAATCTTACTCACCGGACGCCCTTCGCTATGCCCCAATTTCGTATCATACAAGAGCAAAATCGGTTTATCTCCGCCCTGCGCCGCCTGCACCGCCGCCGTCATTTTCCGCGCATGCAGAGGAGCCACGCGCGTGTCGCTGTCTCCCGTCAAAAACAACACCGCCGGATATTTCGTTCCCGGCGCCACATGGTGATACGGCGAATAGGCAAAGAGGGCGGGGAACTGCCCCGCATCCTCCGACGATCCGTATTCCGGGATCCAATACTTCGCCACCAGAAAATTCTGATAACGCACCATATCCAGCAGCGGATACCCGCACACAATCGCGCCGAAAAGTTCCGGCCGCTGCGTCATTGCCGCCCCCATCAACAATCCGCCGTTGCTGCGCCCGGTGATCGCCAATCTGTCCGCGCGCGTGTACTTATTCGCGATCAGCCATTCCGCCGCCGCGAAAAAATCATCGAACACGTTCTGCTTTTTCTCCAGCATCCCCGCGCGATGCCAGTCTTCCCCGAACTCCCCTCCGCCGCGCAAACTCGGCAACGCAAACACGCCGCCGCGCTCCACCCACAACACCGCGTCATCGCGAAATTGCGGCGTCTCGCTCACGTCGAACCCGCCATAAGCCGTCATCAAAGCCGGATTCGCCCCATTCAGCTGCAATCCCTTCTTGTAAAATAAAAACATCGGCACGCGCGTCTTGTCTTTCGATTCGTACCACACCTGCTTCACTTCAAACGCGTTCGCATCAATCGGCACCGCCGGCTTGGCCCACACTTCCAGCGCCCTCGCAGCCAAATCGTAGCGATAGACCGTGGCCGGTATCGCGAACGATTGAAACGAGACAAACACCTCGCTCGATTCCCATCTCCCCGTCACTCCCGCTACGGTTCCTAGCTGCGGCAACGCAATTCCCCCGCCCGCGTTCCCATCCGCCTGAAATATTTTCAGCTCCGACGCGGCGTTGTGCGAATACTGCGCCACGATTTTCCCGCCCGCGAGCCGAAAATCTTCCATCCGCGCTTCGCCTTCGGGAATTATTTCCTTCCAGTGCTCTTGCGAAGGCGTGCGCAGCGGCACCGCCACCATCCGCCATTTCGGCGCCTTCCAATTCGTCTGCAGATACAAGGTATCGCCCGCGATCGCTCCCTGAAAACATCCATCGAGCGTGTTCACCACCGGCACAATCGGCCCGGCGGTTTTCAAATCCTGAAAATAAACTTCCGAGCGATCGCAAGCCGATCCGTAAAAAACCGTGAACAGTAAATATCGTTGGTCCTCGGACAAATCCACGGCCAAAATCTTGTCCGGCGTATACCCATCGCCAAAAATCTTGGTGTCCTGCGCCGGATCCGTTCCCATCGCGTGAAAATAAGCCCGCGGCCCTTCCTCCACTAATTTCGAATAATAAAATCCGCTCTCGTCTTTCCTGAACGCAGGGCTGGAAATGTAGCGCGCTCTCGGCAGCACGTCCTTGCGCTCTTTGTGCGTGTCGGTGTCGAGAAAATGCATGGAAACCTCGTCCTCGCCGCCCTTGCGCACTCCGTACGCAATCAATTTCCCGTCGTCGGAAAAACCCTCGAAATCCACGCTGGTGGTGTGATCCGCGCTCAACGTCGCCGGGTCCACCAGCACTTCCTCCTCGCCCTTCGCTCCGCGACGCATATAAAGGACGAACAAATCTTGGTTCGCCGCACGCTTCTCGTAAAAATATCGCCCGCCGCGCTCGATCGGCAGGCGAATCGTATCCACCTTGATCAATTCTCCCAGGCGTTTCGCTATAGCGTCCTGACCCGGCAGTTTCCCCAGCGCCGCCTGGGTGCAGGCATTTTCCGCGTCAATCCAAGCGCGCGTTTCCGCGCTGTTCTGATCCTCCAGCCAGCGATAAGGATCGTGAACCACGGTGCGGTGGATCGTCTCCGCCACATCCTCGATCCGCGCCGCCGGCGAACACTTCGCCTTCGCATCTTGTGCATTCACGGTAGTCACGCTCGCAGTCAGACAAGCCAGAAAAAATACCGGCAGGATCAATCGCAAAAAATTGCCACCCATCCCACGCGCGGCACCACAAAATTCGCCCGGCGCAGCGCCACCACTCGCCGCAAACTCAACTTTCAATGATTTCCTCCAGCGCGGATCTTCACGTTACCGGCGTGGCCGTCTTGCGGGGCGGATTAAAAAATGGCAAGTCCCTCACCGTCGCGCGTACCTTATGACGCACCGCTTCCACCGTCAGTTCCATCTGTAATTCCGTTCCAGCCGCCGCGTGCTCGCGATTCAAACTCCCCAGCGCGATCATTTTCTTCAGCGTCGGCGACCACGTCGTCGAAGTCGCCTTGCCCACCTGCAATCCTCCGCGATACACCGGTACATGCGCGCGTGAAGCCGTGCTCTGCACCTGCGGCCCTAATCCCACCGCGTCGTAAAGCCGCTCCACATCCTCCCAACGCACATCCAATCCCATCAATAGTCGCTTCGGCCCGCGATGGTGTTCGGCCGACAGCGCCTCGCGCCCGATAAAATATTCCTTCTTCAAATCCACCATCTTGCCCAGCCCCAATTCGTAAGGCGAATATTTCTGCGCTTCAATCAGCGCTCGCTTGCTGCTGGTGTAATCCACTTCCAACATGATCAATCCAGCCTCAATGCGCGTCACGTCCAGCGCAATTATTCCCGCCGGATGCAAATCGAACGGCCGCCCATTCTCCATCAGCGCGTCCCAAACGCGCGGCGCATCCTTCCACGGTATCCATATCTCGTAGCCCAGATCGCCCGTATAACCGGTGCGCGAAATGTCCACTTCCACGCCGCCAATTTTTCCCCGCACGAAACGAAAATATTTCAGATTCGCAATATCCGCTTCCGCCACTTTCTTCAGCAAACGCCCGGAAGTTGGCCCTTGCAGCGCCAGCGCCGCCACCTTGTCCGAAATATCTTCAATCTGCACGTCCAGCCCCAGCGCATTCTGGTGAAACCAGCGAATACTCGGATCCGCCGCCGTCCAGCGATAAGAATTCTCCCCCAGCCGTGAAATCGTCCCGTCATCAATCACTTTGCCCTGCTCGTCGCACCAGCAGCAATAAATCACCTGCCCGATCGCTACCTTATTAATGTCCCGCGTGATCACTCGGTTCACAAACTTCGTCGCGTCCTTACCCTCGATCCGGTATTTGTACAACGGCGTCACATCAATCAGCGCGCAAGCATTGCGAATCGCGTTGTACTCGTGGTCGTGATGCATCTCATACACGCTCACCGCGTAGTACCCGGACCACTCGCGATAATTCATGCTCTCGCACAGTTTCAAAGTTCTGTCGTGAACCGCAGTCCCAATCGGCACAGTCACTCCTATCCACAGGAAAAATCCCACCACACGCAGCCCGCGATTATAGTGCCCGCATCCTCCACCCCGCAAGCCGTACCACTCGCACATGGAAAATTTGCCGGTAGTCACAATGGAACGACCGGCTCCGCTTCGCAGACGTGGGTTATGCTGCGAATCGGAAGACAAGCAGTACAGAGCCACAAGCGAAAGGAGCCGGT
>Ga0209006_10001195_pt1 | contig 23544 bp, 16 predicted proteins | sample JacPin_JW_Ref_O2_FD_188567 | JGI IMG/M metagenome (GOLD analysis project Ga0209006, IMG submission 188567) | Forest soil microbial communities from Algoma, Ontario, Canada - Jack Pine, Ontario site 1_JW_Ref_O2 (SPAdes) (version 2) | ecosystem: Environmental > Terrestrial > Soil > Boreal... | reverse complement strand
GAGCCCCGTCTCCTCCGCGACCCAGTCGCCGGCCGCGGTGCCGAGCGTGCCGGCCGCCAGCATGGTGATCCAGTAGCTCATGTCGGTCGCCGGCAGCGTCTGCCGGCGACCGTCCAGCCCGGCGATGCTGACGGGCGCAACGCCGCGCATCCGGTCGATCAGCAGCATCAGCACCATGAAGGCCGCGAGCGCCACCATGCATGGGACATAGCCGAGCTTGAGGTCGTGCGTGCCGAGGTCCGCGAGATTGGTCGCGCCGGTGCGCAGCACGATGATGGCGAGCCAGTAGTAGGCTTCGGTCGGGACCTTGCTGCGCCGTTCGGCCCAGACGATGGCGAGGAAGATCAGCCCAAGGGGAAGGAGCCCGCGCGTGTGCCCGAGGCCGAGATAGCGCGCCGCGAAGTCGCCCGTGTTCGCCCCGCACATGCTGGCCGCGAGAATCGCGGTCCAGTAGCGGGCGTTGATGACGGGAAGATTTTTTGGCGACATGCCGCGGCTCCTGCGATGGCGCCGGCTGTATAGCCCGCAATGGCATCGCGCGCACCGACGCCGCACTCGCGGCGAGGAGCCGAATGACGGCAACGAGAGGCCGGCACCGGCGGGTCGAAAGGCCGCACCGCGCGACATCGCATCTTCGGGTCGCGATACTCGGACGCTGGTGTAGGCTCGCGCGCGCATCGGGGGGCAGCGGGACAATGCGAACAAGACCATCACGCCGACACGTCCTTCGCGTCGCGGCCGCCGCCGCGGCGCTGCCGGCGCTGCCGCGGCTCGGCCGCGCCGCGGCCTATCCGACCCGGCCGGTGCGCATCATCTGCGGCTTCGCGGCGGGCGGCGCGCCCGACATCCTGGCGCGGCTGTTCGCGCAATGGCTCGCGCAGCGGCTCGGGCAATCGTTCATCGTGGAGGACCGCACCGGCGCCGGCGGCAACGTCGCGACCGAGACGGTGGTTCAGGCGGCCCCGGATGGCCACACGCTGCTGCTCACCTCGATGGGCAACGCCGTCAACGCGACGCTCTACGAGAAGCTCAACTACGATTTCCTGCACGACATCGCGCCGGTCGCCGGCATCAGCCGCGAGCCGCTCGGCATGGAGGTGCAGCCGTCGTTTCCCGGCGGCACGGTGCCGGAGCTCATCGCCTACGCGAAAGCCAATCCGGGCAAGATCAACTACGGCTCGGCCGGCATCGGCAGCTCGCTGCACATGGCGGGCGAGCTGTTCAACCTGATGGCCGGCGTCGAGCTCGTGCATGTCGCCTATCGCGGCTCGCCGCCGGCGCTGAACGACCTCCTCGCCGGGCAGATCCAGCTCATGTTCTGCCCGCTGCCGCCCTCGCTCGGCTACGTCAAATCCGGCCGGCTGCGCGCGCTCGCGGTGACCAGCGCTGCGCGCTCGACGGTGCTGCCGGACGTGCCGGTAATCGGCGACTTCGTGCCGGGCTACGAGGCGAGCGCGTGGTACGGCATTGGCGCGCCCGCGGGCACGCCGGCCGACATCGTCGACAAGCTCAACGCGGAGATCAATGCGGGCCTCGCCGATCCCAAGCTCAAGGCACGGCTCATCGACCTCGGCTCGGTGCCGTTCCCGACGTCGCGCGCCGAGTTCGGCCAGCATCTGGCGGCCGAGACCGAGAAATGGGCCAAGGTGGTGCGCGCCGCGAAGATCAAGCCGCAGTGAGAATTGCGGGAGCTCGTGCGCATCGCCCGCCCGGGCCTGTTCAAATCTCATCTGCGATGTGGCGGCGGCACCGGGTTTAATGTTATGGTTGCAGCGCCCAGGGTCATCCGCGGGTAGGTCTAACCTCGGACGTGGTCAAGTCTTGATGCACGGGGTCGCACCCCACAAGTGCGGTCGAGCAGCCCGTCCATTGTTAGGCGGAGGAGCCGGGGGTCGCACCCCCGGCTTCCTTGGGCTTCGCGGTGATTAGGTACCGCCTACGCGTTTTGGCCGAACGAACCTAGCCGGGATTTAGCAATAAAATAAATACTTTAGAGATAAGCGTTCAGAGTTCCATCCAACCCGCAGCCTTGGTCTCCGCCAGCACCCGGTCGACGATCTCAGGTGCGAGCCCCACATAGGTCGTCGGATCGAGCAGGGCGCGCAGCTCGTCGCGCCCGAGCGCGCCCTTGACCTGCCCGTCCGCCATCAGCGCCTGCTCGAACGTGACGCCCTGCTCGATGCCGCGCATCGCGATCTCGTAGACGAGCTCGTGTGCGCTCTGCTTGCCGACCTTGTCGCCGAGCGCGAACATCACCCGCTCGGACATCAGGAAGCCGCCGAGCGTGTCGAGATTCCGGCGCATCTTGTCGGGATGCACCTCGAGGCCGCCGAGCACGTGCTTCATCTGCGCCAGCATCGCGCCGGTCATCAGGCAGCATTCCGGCAGCGCCTTCCATTCGAGCCGCCAGGCCGCGGCGTCGCGCTCGTGCTCGACGATCAGCGCCTGCTGCATCAGCCCGACCGAGGCGCGCAGCGCATGGCCGACCGCGCCCACGCCCTCGCAGATCACCGGGTTGCGCTTGTGCGGCATGGTCGAGGAGCCGACCTTGCCGTGCGCGAACGGCTCGGCGACCTCGTCGATCTCGTTGTGGCTCAGGATGATGATCTCGTGCGCGATCTTGGCGAGGCCGCCGCCGATCAGGCCGAGCACGTTGGCGTAGTCGGCGAGCCGGTCGCGCGCGGTCTGCCAGCCGATCTCGGCGACACCGAGCCCCAGGCGCGCCATCAGCATCGCGTCGAGCTCGAAGGCGCGCGGGCCGAACGAGGCCTGCGTGCCGACCGCGCCCGTCATGCCGCCGACGAAGTTGCGCTCCGCCGCTTGCGTCAGGCGCGCGAAGTTGCGGCCGGTCTCGGCAAGCCAGATCGCGCATTTGTGGCCGAAGGTGATCGGCAGCGCCTGCACGCCGTGGGTGCGCCCGACCATCGGCGTGCCTTTGTGGGTTTCGGCGAGGCGATAGAGCTCGCGGCCGATCGCCTTGAGGTCGCGCGTCAGCAATGCATGCGCGTCCTTGAGCTGCAGCATCATGCCGGTGTCGAGCACGTCCTGGGTGGTGGGGCCGAAATGCAGATACTCGCCGTGGCCGTGCGCGCAAACCGCCTGCAGCGCGCGCAGCGCCGGCACCAGCGGATGCTTGATGCGGCGGATTTCTGCGCCGATCGCCAAGAGGTCGACATTGCCGACCTTGGCCTTGGCGGCGATTTCCTGCGCTGCCGCCGGCGGGATGATGCCGAGCTCGGCCTGCGCGAGCGCCAGCGCCGCCTCGTAGTCGAACCATTTCTGCACCCGCGTCTCGTCGGAAAAGATCGCGCGCAGCTCGTCGGTGCCCCACACATGCCCGAGCAGGTGCGAGTCGAAGACGCTGGTCGGCATGGGAGGACTCCGTAGGGTGGGCAAAATCGCGTTCATTTTCGTCGCCGCGTGGGCACGGCGCTTCCGCGATTTTGCCCACGCGGATAGCATGTGCTTCGCGCCGTGCCCACCCTACGTGCTACAATCGCGCAAACAACATCAGGGAGGCACGACCATGGATCGACGCAGCTTCATCGCTTCGGCGGCAGGCGCTAGCGCAGCGCTCGCGACGGGGGCGGCATTCGCGGGAGAGCCGGGGGCCGCGATGACGCGGCGCTTCGCCGAGCAGCGCTGGGCGCTCGACAACATCATTCGCGCCAACGGCATCGACTGGGACCAGCCGCGCTCGCTCTATCTCTCGGCGCCGTGCGGCGTCGAGGCGGGCGCCGATTTCGCCGCGGTCCGCGCGCGGGTGCAGAAGATGGCCGACATCGGCCCGGCCTTCGAGAGCACGGCGAAGCGCCGCGAGGGAAAGGCGCGGGCGGCCGAGGCCGATGGCGATAAGATCACGGCGCGCGACAACTGGTTCATGGCCGCGATCCACTATGGCGCCGCCGAATGGCCGTATGACGATTCGGGCGCGAAGCACATCGAGCTGCACCAGAAGAAACGCGCGTGCTACGCCAACTATGCGAGGCTCGCCGATCATAAGGTCGAAGCGGTCGCGGTGCCGTTGCGGGACAAGTCGATCCCGGCCTGGTTCCACCTTCCGCCCGGATACGCCGGCGGCAAGCTGCCGGTGGTGATCTCGATCCCCGGCATGGACAGCTTCAAGGAGGCGGGCGTTGCGCTCGGCAACGACCGCTGGCTCGCGCGCGGCGCCGCGGTGCTCTCGATCGACGGGCCCGGGCAATACGAGAGCCCGCTGCTCGGCGTGTATGTCTCGATGCAGAATTGGATCGACGCCGGTCCGGCGCTGGTCGACTGGCTGGGCACCCGGCCGGAGATCGACGCCAGGCGCATCGGTGTCACCGGCACGAGCTTCGGCTCGTTCTTCGGCACCATCATGGCGGCGCACGAGCCGCGCATCGCGGCAACCGCCGTTGCGTCGACCTGCCTCGAGCCCGGCTGCCACACGATCTTCGAGGAGGCCTCGCCGACCTTCAAGAAGCGCTTCATGTGGATGTCGAATTTTACCGACGAGGCGAAGTTCGACGAATTCGCCAAAACGCTGACCTGGGAGGGCCACGTCGAGAAGATCAGGAGCCCGTACCTCGTGGTCGCCGGCGAGGCGGACGAGCTGAGCCCGCTCGAGTTCACCGACCGCATGATCCGCACCATGACGGGCCCGCGCCAGCTCGTGGTCTATGCGGACAGCCGACACTCGGTCGGCGGCGTGCCCGCCGCCAACCTCGGACCGTTCCCGCCCGGCCTCGTCGCCGATTGGCTGATCGCGCGGCTCGACGGCAAGCCGTTCGCGAGCGAACGCTGGTTCGTGCAGCCGACCGGGCAGGTGGTGAAGTCGGCGCTCGGCGTGGGATAGCGCCGTCGCATGAATCGTACACGGTGGGTCAGGCGCGCAGTGCCGTTGCCCACCCGGTGACTCGCGAGTTGCGAGGACGTTGGTGCGTTACGCGGGCCTACGGCGGCACGCCCCTCTACGCGAGACTGAGAACCTCCGCCCCATCGATCACATAGGGTGCATGGCGGAAATCGCGAATGGCGGCGACGTGGCCGGCCGTCCAACCCAGCAGGATGAAATAGGCCGGCCGGCGCGTCGCATCGTGCGGATCGCGCGCGATGATCGCGGGCCTGCGATCGACGAAGCCGGGCTCGACGTACCAATCATATGCTCTCGAGTAGTTGCCGAAATAGCGGCCGCTGACCTCCGCGCGACCTCTCAGCCGCGTCTTGGTCACGAGCTCGACCTGCACGTCCTCCGCCAGCATCTTGCGGAGCGCGTCGAAGTCGCGCGCGTTGAAGCGCTCAACATAGGCCGCAAGCCGCGCGCGGTCGGCCTCGTTCAGCGCCGGTGGCGTGCGCTCGTCCGGCTCAGCTGATGCGGCTCGTAGATTCTCGCGCCCGCGATGCAGGGCCGCCTTCACGGCCGGAAGGCTGGTGCCCGTGATGGCGCCGATCTCGTCGAGCGAATAGCCGAGCACATCCTTCAGGATGACGCTGCTGCGTTGCGCCACCGGCAGGCGCATGAACGCGTGCAGGGCTGCGGCCACTGCCTCGCGCTGATGCACCTCGTCGTTCGGGTTGGAGATCATGGCCAGCTCCTCATCGCCGCCGAACCTCGGCTGGCGCACGCGCTTGCGCAGGACATCGAGCGCCGTGTTGTGGACGACCTGAAACAGCCAAGCCTCCGGGTTTGTGATCCCCGTCGATCCGGCAAAAGCCTCGATCGCCTTGATCGACGCCTCCTGCACGACGTCCTCGGCGTCGATCACCGAGCCGACCATGCGGGCGCAATAGCGATGCAGCCGCGGCCGCAGGCCGACGAGCAGGCGGTTGAACGTTTCCTTGTCGAGCGGCTCGTGCGCCGACGCGGGGGTTGCGGCAGGATGATCCATGCGGCTCGGGCTCAGGGCTCGCGCAGCATACGATAATTGCCGACGATCGTCGCCTCGAGCTGTTCCGGCTCGTCGACACGCCGCTCCACGCCGCCGCGCCGAAATGCGGCGAACGCGTCGAGGTTCGGGACGATCTTCGCGCTGTCGTCGACCAGATGACAGAACGTGCCGTCGCTGAGCCGCAGCACCAGATAGCGCACATGCTCGGGCGCCTTGGCGTGCAGCTCGCCGAAGACGCCTTCGATAAGGCGTTGATTTTCGTCGGCCTTTTCCGGCTTGACGCGATAGCGGATGAGTCGTTGCGACATGGCGTAATCCTTTCTCGCGCATCCCACGTCCCAGACGTTTCGCGATACCCAAAGGATTCGGTCGGCCGCAAAAAAAGATTGCGGCGGGATCCGCATCCTCTCGCGCACCCCCGTCGTCGTAGCGACAGCACAGCGCAGTCCCTCCGGACTTCGGCGTGTCGTGTGGGCATTCGTAAAGAGGTCACATCCCATGAGCCATTCGGTCGAGCCGAAAGCACAGACGAAAGCGCAGGTCTGGGTGCTCGCGCTGACGTCCGTCGCGTCGCTGATGATCGCTCTCGATGTCCTGGTCGTGTCGACGGCGTTGGACCAGATCGGCAAGGACTTCGCCGCACCGGTCGAGGCGCTGGGGTGGACGGTCAACGCCTATATTCTGAGCTTCGCGGTTCTGCTGATGACCGCCGCCGCTGCGGGGGATCGGTACGGCCGTCGCCGGATGTTCGTGGTCGGCCTTCTCGTGTTCACCGCGGCATCGGCCGGTTGTGCGCTGGCGAGCACTGTCGAGTGGCTCATTGCGGCGCGCGCGGTTCAAGGCGTGGGCGCCGCGATCTTGATGCCGATGGCCCTGGCGCAGGTTACGGCCGCATATCCGCCTGAGCAGCGGAGCTGGGCGCTCGGGGTCTACAGCAGCGTCACGGCCCTATCGAGCGTGCTCGGTCCGGTCGTCGGCGGCGCCATAACTTACGGCCTCGCCTGGCAATGGATCTTCTGGCTCAATGTTCCGATCGGCGTCGTCGCGGCGTTCCTTGCGTTCAATCGGCTTCCCGAGGCGTTTGGACCTCCCGCGCGAGCCGATGCGGTTGGGCTAGGCCTCGTCACCGCCGCTGTCCTGTGCCTGGTGTTGGGAATGGTCCGCGGCAACGACATCGGCTGGGCCAACGCACAGACGATCTCGTTCATGGCGGCCGGCGCGGCATGTGCCGTTCTGTTCGTCGTCTGGGAGCGGCGCTGCGCGGAGCCGATGATCCCGATGGGCCTGTTCAAGATCGCGCCTTTCGCGGCGGGAAATGCCGCGATGTTTCTCCTCAACGGCGCCGTCATGAGCGCGATCTTCTTCATGGCGCAATTCCAGCAAGTCGTCCTCAAGCAAGATGCGCTCGATGCCGGCCTGCGTCTCTTGCCATGGGGTATCGCGCTCTTCATCACGGCCCCGAAAGCCGGCGCCCTTGCGGAGCGCTTCGGGGAGTCGCTCACGGTCGTGATCGGGCTGTCGCTGCAGGGATCGGGGCTGGCCTGGCTCGCGGTCATTGCTGAGCCGCATGTGACCTACGGCGCCATGGTGGTGCCGATGATCGCGGCGGGAGCCGGATTCGCGATGGCAATCCCGATCGTGCAGAAGAGCGTCGTCGGCGCGGTCGCGGTCTCGCAGATCGGCAAGGCGTCCGGCGTGCTCAGCATGATTCGGCAACTGGGGGGCGCCTTCGGGGTCGCGATCTCCGTCGCGGCATTCGCGTGGCTCGGAGGCCGCGCCAGCGCGCAGGACTTCAGCAAGGGCTTTGCGGCCGCCGGCGCAACCGCATCGTTGCTGTCATTCGCCGGTGCGATCGCGGGCGTCTGGCTGTCCGCGCGGCAGGCCGGAGAATCTCGCTAGCACGGATTCAAGCGAACCACTCGCCATTCGCGTTGCGCAAGATGCAGCGGGACGCCGACCCGTTGTTTTGATGCCGGGCGGTGTGCAGCCGAAATTCCGGCTCACCCTGCTATCGTGGCGAACGCGTTGAACACGAATTTGCCATTCGCCGTTCCCCTTGCCATGCCGACCGAACTGACGCTTCACAACCCCGCGAGATAATGCGCCATCGCGTCGCGATCGGCGGGTGTCACCATCTTCATCAGCCGGATCATGTCGGCGCTGTTGGTGCGCGTCTCGTCGGCAAAGCTCTTCATGGCGGCGGCGAGATATTCGTAGCTCTGGCCCGCGAGGCGCGGCGCCGGCAGGCCGCCCTCGAAGTTCGGCTGGTGGCAGGCCTTGCAGACTGTCATGCCGTTCGGTTCGGTCGCCGCGGCGGCCGCCGCTGGCCCGGCCGGCCAGCTTTTGGCCGCGAAATAGGCGGCGGCCTTGCGGGTCTCTTCCGGCTTGATGGTCGCGGCGAGCGGCGTCATGACCGCGTTGTCGCGATCCTTCGCGCGGTAGTCGTGGATCTGCTTGACCAGATACGCCGTCTGCTGACCCCAGATGATCGGAATTGCGGTGCTGATCGGCTTGCCGTCGGCGCCATGGCACGCATTGCAGGTCTGCAATCGCGCGTCGAGATCGTCGGCCGCCTGCGCGGCATGAACGAGCGCCAAGGTCATCACCACGCCACAGGTGGCGGAAAGCAGAGTCCTGAACATCGCCTGCATTGCCTCTTTTGAACGTTTCCCATCCCAGCCGGCAGCGCTTTGGCTGACGGCCGCTCAAGCCTTGCCGTGGATGCGGGCGCGACGCAAGCCCCTCGCGGGCGCACCACCGCTGCCGCATGCAGCTGCGCCTCAATCGCGCTTGGCGATGCCGGCCTTCTCGATCACGGCCGACCATTTGGCGATGTCGGCGTCGAGCCGCGCCATCATTTCCTCCGGCGTGCCGGCGCGCATCTCCATGCCGAGGCGCTTCGCCTTCGCCTGCACGTCGGGGAGCGGCAGCACCGCATTGATGGCGCGCGCAAGCGTCGCAATCACCGGTTTCGGCGTCGCGGCCGGCACCGAAATGCCGTTCCAGCTCAAGACCTCGTAGCCGCCAATCCCGCTTTCCGTGATGGTCGGCACATCCGGCAAATAGGCGCTGCGCTTCGATCCGCTCGAGGCGAGCACCTCGACCTTGTTGTCGGCGATCATGCCCTGCAGCGGGGCGTAGAACTCGAACGCGACGTCGACGTCGCCGCGCAGGATGGCGCCCGCCATGTCGGGCGAGGTACGGAACGGCACGATCGTGACCTTGATGCCGGCGGTGGAGCGAAACAGCTCGGCCGCGAGGTTCTGCGTGCTGCCCGGATTGATGGTGCCGATGTTGAGCCTGCCCGGATTGGCGCGCGCCGCAGCGACCACGTCGGCGACCGATTTGAGCGGCGAGCCCGCGCGCGTCACGAGCAGCAGGTCGAAGAACGAGACGGTGGAGACCGACGCGAAGTCGGTGAGGATGTTGTAGGGGAGGGACTTGAACAGCGCGACGCTGATCGCATTGTTGTTGCCGGTCATCAGCAGCGTGTAGCCGTCGGCCGCCGCCGACGAGCCCGCCTTGGCGGCGATGATGCCGCCGGCGCCGGGCCGATTGTCGACCACAAATGGCTGCCCGAGCTCGCCGCTGAGCTTGTCGGCCAGGATGCGCATGCCGGTGTCGGCGATGCCGCCCGCCGCATAGGGAACGATGAGCATCACAGGGCGGCCGGGGTAGCGCGGCTCGCCGGCGGCGGGCATCGCGAGGGCGGCGGCGAGCGCGGCGCCCGCGATGGCGCGAAGCAGGCGGATGGAAACGGGCATCGGAACGCGCATGGGCCGACCCCGGGCGGTGCCGGCGAAACGGTCGGTCATGCATGTCCTCCCGCGCGAAACAATTGCGGGTAGGCGGCCGCTCGCCACACCCCCGCGATTTTGCGTGATTTTTCCACGGCCCGCGCGCCGGTCAAGCGCGATATCCGCGATCGCGGTCGCCACATTGTCGCCTTTACGTGGAATATATGGTACGAGATTGCCCCCCGCACTGCTCACTGGCAATGAGGCACCCATGCGTGCGTTAGCGACGGCCATCATCGCACTCGGATTCTTCGCCACGCTGGCGCAAACCGCGCTGGCGGAGGAAAGCAAGGCGCTCACGGCTCGCAGCGACGAGCAGAAGAAGGAAGACGAAGAGGTCGACAAGGCTTATCGGGCTGCGACCCGCGGCGAAAGAGGTCCAGCCGCCAAGGTCGATCCGTGGGCGACGGTGCGGCCGGCGGACAGCGACGGCAAGAACCGGCACTAGGCCGGGCTGCGCGTCGCGCCGGCAAGCGCGGCTTTCCATAAGTCGACCGGGGGCGACGGGCATTGCGTGCGCGGGCGTTGCGCCGCCGTCAGCCCTTGCGCGCGATGAACAGGCCTTCGCGCAAGTGGAACGTGAGCGCGTCGCCGCTCCCTTGCGGATCGAGCGAAGCTTTGGCGTCGGCATCGGCGCGCGCCAGCATGGCGCGCAGGAAGGCCTGCATGGTGGCGTCGTGGCGCGCCGCCCACGGCGCGAACTCCATGACCTTGTCGAGCTCTTCCTCGTGCGCGATGGCAAAGCCCTGCTGCGCCAGCGCGTCGCGCCATTCCTGCATGGTCCAGGCGCGCAGATGGCTCGGGTCGCGGAAGCGCTCGAAGGCGTTGACGAAGTCGCCGACGCTGCCGGGCACGACCACGTTGTCGACGAGCCCGAACAGCCCGCCGGGCTTGAGCACGCGATAAGCCTCGGCGACGAAGGCCGGGATGCTGTCGAAGTGGTGCGGCGCGATGCGGCAGGTGACGAGATCGAAGCTCGCGTCGTCGAAGGAGAGCGCCTCCGCCTTGGCATAGGCAGTGCGCAGATTGGCGAAGCCCTTGTTCGCCGCCTCGCGGCGCACGAGGTCGATCATCTCGGCCGTGATGTCGGTCGCCCACACGCGCGCCACATGCGGCGCGAACGCATAGGCGACGTGGCCGCCGCCGGTCGCGATGTCGAGCACGCGCCAGTCGGATTGCGGCTTGGTCAGCGCGACCAGCCGGTCGAGGCTCTTGCCTTGCGCGTGCGGCTTGCTCGTAAGGTATCCGGCAGCGTTCTTGCCGAACTGCTCTTGAACGAGGGTGCTCATCGGGTTGCCTTTGGCTGTGCCTCGAGCGCCATCCGGCGCGCGCTCGCGTGCTGGGTCATGGGATGGTCGGCGGTTTGCCAAAAATGGACGCTGAGGTCCAGCCCCAGTTGCGACCCCGCCACCGGCTCCTAGGCGACACGGCGCGAAGTCGCTAACATTGACCTGCCTGATGCCGCCACCAGAAGAAGCCCCCGGGGAGCGCCACCATGACGATCGAGCTGCAGGATATCACCATTCATCCGGTCATCGAGCAGCAAGGCAGCTGGTTCAACGTGATGGAGTTCTTTCCGACGCTGACCAAGGAGCTGCTCGACGAAAATCGCGCCTGGATGGAGCCGGCCTTTCTCGATCCGGCGAACAACGGGCTGGTGCTGTGCATCCAGGGCTTCGTGATCAAGACACCGCATCACAACATCCTGATCGATTCCTGCGTCGGCAACCACAAGCCGCGGCCGACGCGACCGTTCTGGAACATGCTCGACAGCGACCGCTTCGGCAAAAGCCTCGGCGCGGTGGGGCTCGGGGTCGCCGACATCGACTACGTGATGTGCACCCATCTGCACACCGACCACGTCGGCTGGAATACCCGGCTCGAGAACGGCCGCTGGGTGCCGACCTTTCCCAAGGCCAGATACGTGATGGCGGACCGCGAGCTCGCCTATTGGACGCAGCGCGAGAAGGATGATCCTTCGGCCTGTCCGTGGATCACCGACTCGGTCTTGCCGATCGTCGCCGCGAACCGCGCGCAGGTCGTCAAGAGCGACTACGTGCTCAACGAGGCGCTGCAGTTCGTGCCGACGCCGGGGCACACGATTGACCACTATTCGGTGCTGGTCGGCACAGGCGGTCGCAACGCCTTCATCACCGGCGACATGATCCATTCGCCGCTGCAGGGAAAATACCCCGAGCTCGGCATGCGGGTCGATTACGACTCCAAGCAGGCCGGCGTGACGCGGCGCACGACCTTCGACCGGTTCTGCGAGGAGGACACCCTGATGTGCCTGTCGCATTTCCCCACGCCCTCGACCGGGCGCGTGCGCCGCTGGGGCGGCGGCTACAAGTTCGTCGCCGCCTGAGATGTAGCCCGGATGAGGTGCGCAGCACCGACATCCGGGGCAAGGCTCACCCCGGATTTCCCCCGCTTTGCGGGGTCATCCGGGCTACGCGACTACGCAAATTCACAGCTTGATCGGCTCCAGGTGATGCCATGACGGATCGGGCTGCGTGCCCCAGGTGCCGCCGATGATCGTGCCGCTGTTGGTCACCCAGTGCTGGTCGAAGCTGTTGTCCACCTGGCGGATGGCGCCGGTGTCGGGATTGATCACGTCGGTGACGCCGAGCGTCGCGTTCGACCACTGATGCATGGCGTGGTCCTGTGCGGCGTTCTGGTTTTGCCACGACCGCATGATGCCGTCGCTCACCTGCTGCTGGTTCGCCCAGATGTGATGCTGGGCATTCATGAAATTCTGCTGCGCCTGCCGGTTCTGCGCCATCGCCTGTTGGGCCATCATGTTGGCCATCGCCTGCTGCTGCGCGGCCTGCGCGTTCTGGCGCTGCTGCCAGCCCGGATCGATGCGGAAGGAGCGGGCAATGCCGGCGAGCACGCCGTCGACCGCGGCGAACTCGCCTTCCGGCGCGTGGTAGTAGAACTGCAGCAGGCCGAACCACTTGCCCGCCAGCGGATCGCCGAAGCCGGCCTGCGGCTTGCGCACCGTCGCGGTGAACACCCGCTCGCGCACCGGCGTGCCGGAAAGCGCGAACGTGCCGGTGGTGCGCGCCGCGGTGATCTCCACGCTGCGCGGATCGATGCCGAGCTGCGCGACCTCGGCCTGCAGGCGCGGCAACAGCTCCGGCCAGGGCTCGGACGTCTCGACGCGAAGACCCTTGCGGGGCAATTTCTTCGGCAGCCACTCGGCGGCGAATTTCGTCGCCGGCATGAAGCGCGTGCCGAGCCAGGTGTCGTTGAACTGCCAAAAACTGCCCGGCACGCAGACCTTGGTCAGGCCGCGCGGGTCGGACTGGGCGGTGAATTCGCAGGTCGTCGCCCCGGTCCAGGTATTGCGCGCGACCTGGCCGGCGGCGATCCAGCCCGCCGGCACCGCCGCCATGAAGGCACCTTCCTTCGGCTCGCGAAAGACCTGACGCGGCGGCGCCGTGAAGCTGCGAAAGCTGTTGAGGATCTGCAGCATCTCGGCGGCGCGCGGCGGCGCATCGGCACCCGCCCCGCCCGCCGGCACCTGAAAGCCGCGGATCACGACCTGGTCGCCGCGCACGATCATGTTGATGCGGCCCTCGAGCGCGACGGTGCCGCGCCGGCAATGGGTGCGCAGCAGCACCGTGTCCGTTGCCGGTGCCGGATCGGGAACAGCGTCGAAGCTCGCGTCGCTTGCGCGCACCGCCGCGACGTAGCGTGCCGCGAAATCGTGCACGTTCGCGGCGCCGGCGAGCGGGGCCGAGGCGATCCACGCCGCCACCGTATTGACCGGGTCCTCACTCACCACGAGCGTGCCGAGCTCGTTGCGCACCGTCCATCCGGGCGGATGCGCGAGCGCAAAACCCGCCCACGGATCGACAAGCTTGATCCAGCCGGCAGGCGCGTCGCCCGCATCCGCTGCGCCTGAAGGATTGTAGGTTGACATCGTCGACGTCCTCCGCCGAAGAGACATTATATCCGGTCGCAGCCGCCGGGTATGAACTGCTTCACGGCGCCGACCGGTGTTCTGCACCAGGGTGTTGCCAATATCTTCTGACGGAGGGGTAGGTCATGCAAGTCCTCGTGAGCCTGGCAAGAGCAATCGTGCGCGGCGCTATCGCGTTCGCGATCATCGCGGTGCTCTGGAGCGTGACGGCCGCCGCTGTCGGGTCGCCGATCTCGATGCCGACACTGGCGGCGGTTGTCGGTCGATTGGGTCAACTGTGCCTGAGCCCCTGGTTCTGGCAGGACGCCTGGATCAGCGCGCAGCACATCCTCCTCGGCTATGTGGCGGCGCTGATCGGCATTCCGCTCGGCCTTGCGCTCGCGTCGGCTGCGCCGATGCGCTTCGGCCTGGGCGCGCTGGTCAATGGATTGGCGGCTGCCCCGCTGATTGCCGGCGCGCCGCTCATGACGCTCTGGTTCGGCATCGGCGACGGCTCGAAGATCGCGCTGGCCTTCGCGGTCACCGCCTTCACGCTCGCGAGCGACATCATGAGCGGCCTTGCGCGCCCGGCGCCGATGGACGGGGCGCAGCGCGAGACGCCGGGAACGACGCGCTGTATCCTCGCCGCGATGCGGCGCGCGTTCGTGCTCGCGGTCGGTGCCGTGCTGGTTGGCGAGATGGTCGCGTCGACACACGGCCTGGGATATCTGCTGATGGCCTCGGTAGCGACGTTCGATACGCCGCAGGGCGTCGCCGCCCTGCTTTTCGTCAGCCTGCCATGCGGCGTCGTGGTCGCGATCTGCCGCTGGGCCGAGCGCCAAGTTGCTTAGCCGATCGCGGCGCCGCGCAACGCCGTGAGCGGGACGTCGACGGTGCAGACGAGGCCCGGCGATGCGAACGACATCTCGACGCTGCCATGCAGTTGATCGCGAAAGCCCGCCTCGATCACCCGCATGCCAAAACCGCGGCGCTTCGGCGGCGACATCGCGGGGCCGTCGAATTCGCGCCATGTCCAGTGCAGGTGCTCCGTCTCCACCCGCCAGCCGATCTCGACGCGTCCGGACTTTGCCGCAAGCGCGCCGTGCTTGATCGCATTGGTGCAAAGCTCGTGCACCGCCATCGCGACCGCGAGCGCCGACGGCGACGACAAGGGCAGATCGCCGCCCTCGATGCGAAATCGACTCGGCACCGTGTCGTAAGGCGCGATCGCGCGATCGATGATCCGCCGCAGGCCGACGATATCGTTGCCGCCTTCGCGCAACAGGTTATGCGCTTCGGCGAGTGCCATCAGCCGCTGCTCGACCGCCATGCGCCCCTCGGCGATGCTGGTCGAGCGCGCCAGACTCTGCGATGCGATCGCCATGGCCATCGCAAGCATGTTCTTTTCCCGGTGGTGCAGCTCCTGCACCATCTTTTGCTGCGACTCGTGAGCGAGCCTGCGCTCGCTCACGTCGCGCGCGATCACCAGGAGCCGGGCCGGCTGGCCGCCGGCGTCGAGGATGGGGCTGACGGTCGCCTCCCACCAGCCCGACTTGCCGTCGGCGCCGCGGCGTTCGCCCTCGAATGCGCCGGCAGCGCCCTCCTTGGCCCGGGCGACGGCGTCCGATGCCTGCGCGTCGTTGCGCCACAACGCCGCCCATGATGTGCCGATGAGTGCATCCGCGTCGCCGATCGCCAGGGCGCGCAGCGCGCCGTCGCTGATGAACTCGATGCGGCCGGCAAGGTCGAGCACCTCGATGGCCTCGCCGCTGTTGGCGAGCAACGCGCGGGTGAACGCCCCGTCGGTCAGCAGCGCATGGTGTCGCTGCACCGCGTCGGCAGCGGGCCGGGAAGGCGAACGAAACGGGCGTTCATTGCTCATTCATCACCCGCAACGATTCGTTCATGGGAAAGCTAACTGACATTAAATAAAACGTTTTGCGCGCGGCGGTGTTCCTTACGACAAACCATTGTGTCCGCAACGAAATAACGGTTTGGTCACGGGCAGCGGCAGAAAATTGCTGACCCGGCGGACGTTCGCGATCAACCGTCTGTGAACATTTCGGCGGCAGGCGCCGACTAACGACCGGATATTGATCTGCTCATTCGTCAGGAGGTTGCAATGCCGCGGATACCTTCGTGCGTCGCCGATGAACCGGCGACCGCGAGTTTGACTGCCTGTCGCTCCGGCGCACGGGCAGCGATCGTTGCCTTCGGGTTTGCGATTCTGCTCGGCGCCAGCGTCGCGGCGCTCGACGCCGCGTCGGCGCAGACCGCGAATGGCATCCTCGCGTCCGGCAATGCCGTGGTGACGGGTTTTTCCGGCGTAAAGACGCCGGCGGCGCCGCCGGCCGGCACCGATCCGGCGGATCTGATGGAAATCGATCTGGCCGGCCCGTCCGCCCGCATCGTCGATCTGCAGTCGCCGGGCGCGCCGCCGCAGGCGCAGCTCATCAAAGCGCCGAAGCCGTTCACCGCGACCGCGGCGCAGATCGGCCAGGTTTTTGCCGTCACGCTCGATGACGCGACGCCGCCGAACGTCTACGTGGCGGCGACATCCGCCTACGGGTTGCCGATCATCGCGCCGGGACCGGGCGGCGGCCCGGTGCGCGCCAGGCAGGGCCGCGCCAATGCTCAATTGATGCCCGGCCTGTTCGGACCTGCGGGCGGCGGGCCCGGCTCGATCTGGCGCATCGACGGCGCGACCGGCGAGGTCAAGCTCTTTGCCAACGTGATGCTCGACGGTGTCGTCAATTCGGGCGCGGCGCTCGGCGGGATGACGTTCGATCCCACCTCGCACATGCTCTTCGTCGCCGACCGCGGCACCGGCATGATCCACGCCTTCGATCTCAACGGCAACGACCACGGCCGCTTCGATCATGGCGTCGATGGCCGCACCGCTGCCGGCTTGCCGCCGGTCCCGTATGATGCGGCCGGCCGTCTCGACATCACGAAGCCGACGTTCAAGACCGACGACCCGGCGACCTGGGGCTATGCGGCGAGGGACCGGCGCATCTTCGGCCTTTCGGCGCATGCCGGGCGACTCTACTATGCGACGGCGGACGAGCAGGTGTGGTCGGTCGCGATCGCGCCCACTGGCGCATTCGGCGCCGACGCCCGCGTCGAGCTGCAGGTGCAGCCGTGGGACGGCACGAACGAAATCTCCAAGATCGCGTTCGACGATCAGGGCGGCATGCTGCTCGCCGAGCGGTCGGGTCCGACCGGCGCCTACGACTTCAATGCGCTCGCCCGGGAGGGCGTGGGCCGCGTCCTGCACTATCAGCAGGTCGCGCCGGTGGCGGCCGATCAGGCGGCGCCGAGCGATCGGCCGCAGCCCGCGAACGCAGCCCAGGCTGCGCCGGGCCCGTCACAAGTCCCGTCGTGGCAGCCGGTGCCGGACGAATATGCGATCGGCTTTGCGCGCGATCTGCGCAACGACAACGGCGGCGTCGCCATCGGCTACAGCTACACGCCGAGCGGCACGATCGACCGTTCGGCTTGCGGCGGCTTCCTGTGGTCGACCGGCGAGCAGCTGCGCGTCACCGGCGACCAGGCGCTCGCCACCCAGCTCGCGGCCGGCGGCCCGGCGATCGTGAACGGCCTGCAGGGCAACGCGATCGGCGCCGTGCGGCCCGCCAATGTGCCGCCGCTGCAGACTTATTTCGTCGACTACGATGACCAGTTCGCCGACCCGGCCGCGCGCGGCCACATGGGCGACATCGCGATCTGGCGCGTCTGCAGCCAGGCCTTCGTGCCGGCGTTCCCGCCCCCTTCGCTCGTCGTGCCGGTCGGCTTCTGCAAGCGCGACGAGATCCGCTTGCCGAACGGCGAGTGCTGTGAGCGTCGCTTCGTGCGCAATGGCCTCTGCGGCTGCCCGCCCGATACGATCCGGCAGAACGGTCAGTGCTGCACGCCGGAGCAGATTCGCAATGGTCGATGCTGCACACCGGAGCAGATGCGCAATGGCCGGTGCTGCACGCCGGAGGAGATCCGCAATGGCCGCTGCTGCACGCCGGAGCAGATGCGCGATGGTCGATGCTGCACGCCTGAGCAGATGCGCAATGGTCGATGCTGCACGCCGGAGGAGATCCGCAACGGCCGGTGCTGCACGCCTGAGCAGATGCGCAATGGTCGATGCTGCACGCCGGAGGAGATCCGCAATGGCCGGTGCTGCACGCCGGAGCAGATGCGCAATGGTCGATGCTGCACGCCGGAGGAGATCCGTAATGGTCGGTGCTGCACGCCGGAGCAGATGCGCGATGGTCGGTGCTGCTCGCCGGAGGAGATCCGCAGCGGCCGCTGCGGCTGCCCAGGCGGTCAGATCCAGCTGCGCGGCACGTGCTGCGATCCGAAGTTTGTGCGCGACGGCCGCTGCGTGCCGCCGCCCACGACTTGTCCGCCCGGACAGACGCTGGAGAATGGCACGTGCCAGCCGCCGGCCCCGCCGCAGCGCCACCCGCCGCGCGTCCGTCCGCCGCGCCGCGAGCCGCGCCATGTGACCCATTGGACGCGCCGCGAAACGGTCAACCAGACGCCGCACACGCAGTCGCGCGGAGTCCACTTCGGCGGCAACGGGGGACGGCACATGCGGTGACGCTGTAGCGCCGAGCAATCGCTGAACGGATTGGCGCCAGCCGGAGGCATCCGGCTGGCGCCAATGTTTCGTCTTGCATCGGTCAGGCCGTGGCGGCGTCTGCCGTGTCGTTGTCGGCTCGCGCGTCGTTCGGCGGGTGCGATCCCGGTGGGCCGTTGCGTCCGTTGACGAAGATGCGCTGCAGCGTTTCGCGCTCGATCGGCTTCGGCAGCACCGGGATATGGGCGAAGCGCTTTTCCACGCTCTCGATGCCGTAGCCGGTGACGAAGATGAAGGGCACGCCGCGCGTCATCAGCTCGTCGGCGACCGGGTAGACCAGCGTGCCGGCGAGGTTGATGTCGAGCACTGCCGCCGCGAGCGGGCCGTTCATCACCGCCGCGAGCGCGTCGGGCGGCCGGCTGAACGGGCCGACCACCTGGTAGCCGAGCTCCGTCAAGGCGTCGCTGACCACCATGGCGACCAGCGCCTCGTCCTCGACCACGAGGACGCGATTGCCGTCCACCACCAGCCGCTCCATCGGCGCCGTCTGCGTCTTGTCCTCCGCGCCCTTCTCCGCCATCGCGAGCGCCGGCTGGCCGATCTTCTCGCCGCGCGGAAGGGTGATCACGCAATGCAGCCCGCCGTCGCCCCACTGGAACTTGGACTGGCCGCCGAGCTGGCCCTCGACGCTTGCGACGATGATGCGGGTGCCGAAGCCGAGCTTCGCCGGCTTGCGTGCCCGCGGCCCGCCGGACTCCTCCCAGCGCAGCACCAGCGTGCTCGGCTTGAGCTCCCAGGCCACCTTGAGATGTCCCGACGCCGACGACAGGGCGCCGTACTTGACCGCATTGGTCGCGAGCTCATGCAGCGCGAGGGTGAGCGTCTGCGCCGAGGACGGCTGCAGCGAGACGGTCGGCCCTGTCATCGTGATGCGCTCGCGGTGGTCGCTGCGATAGGGGGCGAGCTCCTCCTCGACGAGCCCCGTAAGGTCGGCGCCCTGCCAGCGCGAATGCGAGAGCACCGTGTGCGCGCGCGACAGCGCCGTGATGCGGCCTTCGACCGCCGCCATGTAGGTCGCGATGCTGTCGGAGCGGGTGAGGCGCACGATCGACTGCACGATGGCGAGCGCGTTCTTGGCGCGATGGTCGACCTCGCGCGCGAGCAGCGCCTGGCGCTCTTCCGATTCCTTGCGTTCCGTGATGTCGACCGTGACGCCGCTCAGCCGGACGATGCGGCCGGAGGCGTCCATGCTCGGCGCCGCCGTGCCGACGCACCAGCGGATGGCGCCGTCGGGCCGGCGGACGCGGAATTCGGCCTGCTGCGGCTTGCACTCGGTGAGGATCAGGTCCATCGCCGCCTTGAGCCGCGGCCAATCGTCGGGAATGAGCTCCTGCACGTTCTCGACGTTCACCACGAAGGTCGCGGGGTCGACGCCGAAAATCCGGTATTGGCCCTCGTCCCACAGGCAGTCGCCGTTGACGCGGTCCCAGTCCCACGAGCCCATCTGCCCGGCGAGCAGCGCGAGGCTGCGCCGCTGCTCGCTCTCGGTCAGCCGCGCCGTCGAGGCGGCGAGCTCGGCGGTGCGCTGGCCGACCCGATCTTCCAGCTCGGCGTTGAGCCGCTCGAGCTGGCGCGTCTTGCGATAAAGCTCGGCGAAGATCTTGACCTTGGCGCGCAGCACCTCCGGGATGACCGGGACCGGCACGTAGTCGACCGCGCCCATCTCGTAGCCGCGCAGACGGTCCATGTCGCTCAGCAGCACCGCCGAGATGAAGATGATCGCGGTCTTCTGGAAGCGCGGGTGGTCGCGGATCATGGCGGCGAGCTGGAAGCCGTCGAGGTCCGGCATGCACACGTCGACCAGGACGATGGCGATCTCGGTCTTGAGCAGGAATTCCAGCGCCTCGCGGCCCGACGTCGCCTTGAGCAGGCTCTCGCCGAGGTCCTGCAGGATGACCTCGTAGCTCATCAGCTTGGCCGGCTGGTCGTCGACCAGCAGGATGTTGACGCGATCGCCCGGGTCCATCGAGGTTCTCCGGCTCAGCGGTGCAGCCACATCCGCAGCGCGGACAGGAGCTGTTCGGTGTTGACGGGCTTGGCGAGATAGTCCGAGGCGCCGGCTTCCAGGCATTTCTCGCGGTCGCCCTTCATCGCCTTGGCGGTGAGCGCGATGATCGGCAGGCGGCGCAGCGCCGGCTTCTCGCGAATGGCGCCGATCGTCTGATAGCCGTCCATCTCCGGCATCATGATGTCCATGAGGACGATCGCGAGGTCGGGCGTCGATTCGATCAGCTCGATCGCCTCGCGGCCGGTGGTGGCGGTGCGCACCCGCATGCCGCGCCGCTCCAGCACGCTGGACAGCGCGAAGATGTTGCGCGCGTCGTCGTCGACCAGGAGCGCGACCTTGTCGACCAGATCCTCGTCCGAGCTGGTGAGGCGCTCGAGCATGCGCTGCTTCTCGGGCGGCAGGTCGGTGACGATGCGGTGCAGGAAGAGGGCGGTCTCGTCGAGCAGGCGCTCGGGCGATTCGACGCCCTTCACGACGATGCTGCGCGCCATGGTGTGCAATTGCGCGTCTTCCTCGGCGGAAAGCTCGCGCCCGGTGAACACCACCACGGGCACGTCGGCGAGCGAGGTGTCGTTGCGGATCTGCTCGAGCACGTCGAAGCCGGTCATGTCGGGCAGCCGCAGGTCGAGCACCACGCAATCGCACGGCTCGGCGCGCAGCTTGGCGAGCGCGTCGGCGCCGGTCGCGACCGTCTCGATGTCGATGTCGTCGTGGCCGAGCAGCTCGCGGATGCTCATCTGCTCGGCCTCGTTGTCCTCGACCACCAGGAGCCGCTTGCGGCGCGGCTGCGCGTATTCCTTGATGCGGGTCAACGCGGCCTCGACGCCCTCGGCCGTGGTCGGCTTGGTGACGAACGAGAAGGCGCCGCGCGCGAGCGCGTGCTGGCGGTCCTCGTCGAGCGTGATGATCTGCACCGGGATGTGGCGGGTGAGCGGGTTCTGCTTGAGCTGGCTCAGCACCGTCCAGCCGAGCATGTCGGGCAGGAAGACGTCGAGCGACACCGCGGTCGGCTGGAACTGCTTGGCGAGGTCGAGCGCCTCGGCGCCGCGCATCGCCACCAGCACCTTGAAGCCCTTGTCGCGCGCCAGATCCATGATCACGCGGGCATAATGCGGATCGTCCTCGACGATCAGCAAGATGGTGTCGCCGGGCTCGATCTCCAGCCGGTCGTCGGGAACCTGCTCGACCACGCGTTCGGGGGCGGCGATCGGCGGCAGCATCGCCGGCATCTGGGCGCTGCGCTGTCCCGCCGCCTCCTGGGTCGGGGCGTGGCCGGCGGCGGTCGGGCCGACATATTTGGTCGGCAGGTAGAGCGTGAACGTGCTGCCGCGGCCGGGCACGCTGCGCAGCTGGATCTCGCCGCCGAGCAGGTTGGACAGCTCGCGGCTGATGGCGAGGCCGAGGCCGGTGCCGCCGTATTTGCGGCTGGTCGAGGCATCCGCCTGCTGGAACGCCTCGAAGATGATCTTCTGCTTCTCCAGCGGGATGCCGATGCCGGAATCGGCGACCTCGAAGGCGACTACGCCGGGCGACTGGCGCAGCACCGGATGATCCGGCGTCCACCCGCCGACCGCGGCGCTGACGGTCAGCCGCACGCCGCCGCGCTCGGTGAACTTGAAGGCGTTCGACAGCAGGTTCTTGAGGACTTGTTGCAGCCGCTTGGAGTCGGTCACGATGCTGCGGCCGAGATGCGGATCGATCGCGACGTCGAAGGACAGCTCGCGCCGCGTTTCGGCTTCGTGCCGGAACGGCCGGCCGATCGCGTCCACCAGGTTGGTGAGGAAGACTTCCTCGGCGTCGACCGTGACGGTGCCGGACTCGATCTTCGACAGGTCGAGAATGTCGCTGATCAGGTTGAGCAGGTCGGTGCCGGCGCCATGGATGGTGCGGGCGAAGTCGACCTGCTTGGTCGAGAGGTTGCGGTCGGGGTTCTCGGCGAGCTGCTGGCCGAGGATGAGGATCGAGTTGAGCGGCGTGCGCAGCTCGTGCGACATGTTGGCGAGGAACTCGGACTTGTACTTCGAGGTGAGCGCAAGCTCGGAGGCCTTTTCCTCGAGCGCGCGGCGCGCCTGCTCGATTTCCTGGTTCTTCTCGGCGAGCTGCTGCGCCTTCTGCTCGAGCTGCTCGTTGGTGGTCTGCAGCTCGCGCTGCTGCGTCTGCAACTGGCCGGCGAGCTGCTGGGATTCCTTGAGCAGCCCTTCCGTCTGCATCGTCGCTTCGATCGAGTTGAGCACGATGCCGATCGAGGTGGTGAGCTGCTCCAGGAAGCCGATTTGCAGCGCCGTGAACGCGGTCACCGAGGCGAGCTCGATCACTGCCTTCACCTGGTTCTCAAACAGCACGGGAAGCGCGATGACGTTCTTCGGCGACGCCTTGAACAGCGCTGAGCCGATCGGCACCGCGTCCGCCGGCATCTCGGTGAGCAGCACGCGCCGCTTGTCGGCGGCGCACTGGCCGATCAGGCCCCGGCCGATGCGGATGCGCTCGGGGTGGCCGTTGAGGCCGTCGTCCGCATAGGCGGAGAGGAGCCGCATCGCCGGTGTGTCGCTCTCCACCTGGTAGATGACGCCGAGCTGGGCATTGACCAGCGGGGTGAGCTCGGACAGCAGCAGCCGGCCGACGGTGGTGAGGTCGCGCTGGCCCTGCAGCATGTTGGTGAAGCGGGCGAGGTTGGTCTTGAGCCAGTCCTGCTCGGTGTTGCGGTCGGTGGTGAGCCGCAGGTTGTCGATCATCGTGTTGATGTTGTCTTTGAGCTCGGCCACTTCGCCGCGCGCATCGACCTGGATCGACCGGGTCAAGTCGCCCTTGGTGACGGCGGTCGCGACCTCGGCGATGTTGCGCACCTGCGTGGTCAGGTTCTGCGCCAGCAGGTTGACGTTGCCGGTGAGATCCTTCCAGGTGCCGGCGGCGCCCGGCACGTTGGCCTGGCCGCCGAGACGGCCTTCGACGCCGACCTCGCGCGCGACCGTCGTTACCTGGTCCGCGAAGGTCGCGAGCGTGCCGGTCATGGCGTTGATGGTCTCGGCGAGCGCCGCGACCTCGCCCTTCGACTGCACGGTCAGTTTCTGGTCGAGGTCGCCGTTGGCGACCGCGGTCACCACCTTGACGATGCCGCGCACCTGCTCGGTGAGGTTGGCGGCCATGACGTTGACGGTGTCGGTGAGATCCTTCCAGGTGCCGGCGACACCCGGCGCGTTGGCCTGGCCGCCGAGCCTGCCCTCGGTGCCGACCTCGCGCGCGACGCGTGTCACTTCCGACGCGAAGCCGTTGAGCTGGTCCACCATGGTGTTGATGGTGTTCTTGAGCTCGAGGATCTCGCCCTTCACGTCGAC
>Ga0209006_10001194_pt1 | contig 23554 bp, 24 predicted proteins | sample JacPin_JW_Ref_O2_FD_188567 | JGI IMG/M metagenome (GOLD analysis project Ga0209006, IMG submission 188567) | Forest soil microbial communities from Algoma, Ontario, Canada - Jack Pine, Ontario site 1_JW_Ref_O2 (SPAdes) (version 2) | ecosystem: Environmental > Terrestrial > Soil > Boreal... | reverse complement strand
CGCCGAGATCGTGCCGGCCGGCGAATTCGCCCACACCCTCGCCTCGGCGCGCCACCCGCCGGGCTTCTACGGCGACGCCGATTCCCGCCGTGCGCTCAACCTCGCGCCCGCGATCGGCCATTTCGCCCCGCTGCCCGATCTTCCGGGCGCCAGCCGCGAGACTTACGCGCGCGGCGCCGCCGAGCTGGATTTCCGCCCGCCGCTGCTGGCGCTGGCCTTCGCCCTGCTGCTGGCCGATCTGGTGATCGGCTTCGCGCTGCGCGGCTTGCTGCCCGATTGGCGCCGGTGGAAGCGCGGCGCGGCGCTGCTGCTCCTGACGCTGCCGATTTGGGCCGCCCAGCCGGCGCACGCGGCGGGGCCAGACGATTTCGCGATCAAGGCGGCGAGCGAATTCCATCTCGCCTATGTGCTGACCGGCTTGCCCGATGTCGACGCGGAATCGCGCCAGGGCATGGCCGGGCTGTCGCTGATCCTCAACCAGCGCACCGCGGTCGAAGCGGCCGAGCCGATGGGCGTCGATGTCGAGAAAGACGAGCTGATCTTCTTCCCGCTGCTCTATTGGCCGGTGGTCGAAGGCCAGGCGCTGCCGTCGGCCGGCGCCGCTTCCCGGCTGCAGCGTTATCTCGCCACCGGCGGCACCATCCTGTTCGACACCCGCGACGCCGGATCGGGCACGCCCGTCTTCGCCGCCCAGGCGCAGGAGCAGTTGAAGCGCCTGACCGCCGGGATCGAAGTGCCGCCGTTGATTCCCGTGCCGCCGGATCACGTGCTCACCAAGTCGTTCTATCTGATGGAGGAGTTCCCCGGCCGCTGGAACGGCGGCCGGGTTTGGATCGAGCCGACCCAGGGCGAGATCAATGACGGCGTCGCCAGCGTCATCGTCGGCGGCAATGAATGGGCCGGGGCCTGGGCGGTGGATGCCAAGAACCGCCCGCTCTATGCGGTAGTGCCGGGCGGCGAGGCGCAGCGCGAGATGGCCTATCGCTTCGGCGTCAATCTGGTGATGTACGCGCTCACCGGCAATTACAAGACCGACCAGGTGCACGTGCCGGCGATCCTGGAAAGGCTCGGGCAATGAGCGGCTGGAGCGTGGCCTTCTCGCCGTTGCTGCCGTGGTGGGCGATAGCCGGTTTCGCGCTGGCGGCGGCGGCGCTGCTCGCCTTCGGCGCCTGGCGGCGGGCGCGCGGCACGGCCTGGCGGCTGCTGGCCTGCGCCGCACTCGCCGTCATCGCCGCCGATCCCTCGCTGGTCGAGCAGAAGCGCGAAGCGCAGCGCGACATCGCCGCGGTGGTGGTGGACGAATCGCCGAGCATGCGCATCGGCGAGCGCCAGCGCATGGCGGCGGACGCGCTCAAGGCGGTGACCGACCGGCTGGCGCGTTTCCCCGATCTCGATCTGCGCGTGATCCATGCGGGAGCGCCGAGCGGCGACGCCCTGGCGGCGGACGAGGGCACGCGGCTCTACAGCGCGCTCGCCCGCGGACTTGCCGATGTGCCGCGCCAGCGCATCGCCGGGGCGGTGATGATTTCCGACGGCGAGATCCACGACATGCCGCCGCCCGAACGGCTCGATTTCGATGCGCCGCTGCACGTTTTGCTCACCGGCAAGCCGGGCGAGGCCGACCGCCGCCTCGCCATCGCGGACGCGCCCAAATTCGGCCTGGTCGGCAAGGAGGTGCAGTTCAAATTGCGGGTCGAGGATCTGCCCGCCGCGGGCCAGACGGGCGGCGAGGCGCAGCTCACCATCCGCAAGGATGGCGGGCCGCCGGTGATCCGCAACGTCACGGTCGGCGAAGATGTGTCGATCCCTATCGCCATCGATCATGGCGGTCCGAACGTGGTCGAGCTGTCGGTCGAACCCGGCCCCCATGAATTGACGCTCGACAACAACCGCGCCGCCTTCGTCATCAACGGTGTGCGCGACCGCCTCAAGGTGCTGCTGGTGTCGGGCGAGCCGCATGCGGGCGAGCGCACTTGGCGCAACATTCTCAAATCCGACCCGTCGGTCGATCTCATCCATTTCACCATCCTGCGCCCGCCGGAGAAGCAGGACGGCACGCCGATCCGCGAGCTGTCGCTGATCGCCTTCCCGATCCGCGACCTGTTCGACCTCAAGATCGACGAATTCGATCTCATCATCTTCGACCGCTACCGCCAGCGCAACGTGCTGCCCCAGGCCTATCTCGAGAACATCGCCAACTACGTGCGCCAGGGCGGCGCGCTGCTGGAGGATTCGGGACCGGCCTTCGGAACGCCCTTGAGCCTCTATCGTACGCCGCTTGGCGCGGTCTTGCCGGCCGAACCCACCGGCGACGTGTTCGAACAGGGCTTCGTGCCGAACGTCAACGCGCTGGGCCGGCGCCATCCGGTGACCGAGGATCTGCCGGGATTGTCCGATGACCTCAATGCGCCGCCCAAATGGGGCCGCTGGTTCCGCGACGTCGACGCCGTGCCGCATCACGGCGCCACCATCATGACCGGCTATGGCGGGCACCCGCTGCTGGTGCTCGACCGCGTCGACAAGGGACGCGTCGCCCAGCTGCTGTCCGATGAAATGTGGCTGTGGACGCGCGGCTACGAAGGCGGCGGGCCTCAGGCCGAGCTGCTGCGCCGCATCGTCTACTGGCTGATGAAGGAGCCCGATCTCGAGGAAAACGACTTGCGCGCGACGATCGCGGGCAACCGCCTCGACATCACGCGCCAGTCGCTCGAAGCCGACGGCAGCCCGGTCGAAGTGACCGGCCCCGACGGCAAGAGCCAGACCGTGCAACTGACGCCGCAAGGCGGCGGGCGCAGCGGCGCCAGCCTGCCGGTCGAGGAGAGCGGGCTCTATCGCGTCTCGGACGGCAATCGCACCGCGCTGGCCGCGGCCGGATCGCTCAATCCGATCGAGATGTCCGACGTGCGCGCCACCGACGAGAAGGTGAAAGACGATGTCGCGGCCACCGGCGGCGGCGTGTTCTGGCTCGGCGAAACCGGCGTGCCCGAGATCCGCCGCGTCGATCCCGGACGCTCGGCCGCCGGCTCGGGCTGGCTCGGGCTTCGCGCCAACGGCGATTACGTGGTGACCGGCGTGGCCGAGACGCCGCTCTTGCCCGGCGCGCTGGCGCTGCTGCTCGCGCTCGGGTTGCTGATCCTGGCGTGGCGGCAAGAGGGGCGATAGACGGCCCGGCGGCGGGGTGATAATTTCCCGGCCCGTTTCATCATGACCGACGCCCCCGCCCCGCCCGCGCCCGAGAGCGAGACCGCCGCCCAGCTCTTCGAGACGCTGGTGGGGCTGCACGACCAAGGTCGGGTGTCGCTGCGGCTCGATTTCAGCCGGCTCAATCATATGGACAGCCCGGTCGGGGTCGAGGCCGACAGCAACATCTGGGTCTATGGCGGGCTGGTTTTGACCGGTCTCGCCTTCTGGTTCGGCGGCGTTTATTGGGCGGCGGGCGTGGCGGCGGCCGGGATCGCGGCCTATTACACCGTCGGCCGCGCCTATGTGCGCCGCCGGCTGGCGCTGCGCGTCGAGCAGCGCGCGTTCAAGGATCTGGCCTTGTGGCAGAAGCTGTGGCGCTGGGGCGGCGTCGCCCTGGTGCCGGCATCGGGCGGCGAGGCTTGCGCCGCGCCCAAGGGCAATTGGATCGCGCTGGTGCGGAGCCTGCGCGACGCAAACGGAGCCTAGTAGAACGCCATCGTCTCCGCGCCCTTATGGGTGTCGAAGCGGTGGACGAGCTTCATGTCGTCGAGATCGATCACCGAGACCGAACCCTGGTTGTGATTGGCGATGAAGGCCTTGCTGCCCTGATCGGGGAAGGCCACGCCCATCGGCCCCTTCTCGACCGCGAACAAATGCTGGCGGCGCAAATCCCGCGTGTCGAGCACCGCCGCCATGCCCGAGACGTTGTAGGTCACCACCACGTGCCGGTTGTCGGGCGCGACCCGCAGCCGCGTCAATTGCGGCGGAAACTCGCCCAAGCCTTCGACCAGGATGCTGCCGGCGACCGTGTCGGTCCTGGGATCGATCACGCTCACCTCGGGCCGCGCGCTCGAGGCCTGATAGACGCGGTTGCCGTCGGGCGCGACCGCGATGCCCTGGCATTCGTAAATGAAATTGGGAATCTGCTTCACCAGCTTGCGGCTGGCGACGTCGATCACGCTGATCCAGTTGAGCTGGCGGTGCGGCGCATAGACCTTGCCGCCGTCGGGCGTGATCGCCAGCCAGTGGGTGCGGTGGCTTCCCACCTGCACTTCGCCGACCACGATGCCGCGCACCGGATCGATCACGACCAGCGCGTTGCTCAATTCGGCGGTCGACCACAGCAAGCCGGCGCGGTCGAACATCATGCCGTGCGGCGCCAGAAAGGGCGCGATCTCGATGAAGCCGTCGAGCCTGCGCGCCGCCAGGTCGATCACCGCGATCTGCGTGCCGGGCCGGGTATTGGTGCCGACGATGCCGTTGCCGTAGATCGAGACATAAGCCTTGCGCCGGTCGGGCGACAACGCCACTTCGTGCGGGTGGTCGGGAAGCTTGATCGCGTCGACCAGGGCCAGGGTCTTGGGATCGTAAAACTCGACGAAGGAATCGACCTTGCAGACCAGCACCGCGCCCGCGGTTCCGGCCGCGGCATTGCCGTCGGCTCCCGGCGGCGCCGGTTCCGCCGGAGGGAGGCCTGCGCCGGCCCGCTGTGCGATGCCGCCTTGGTCCATGGCGCCGGAGCATAGCCTTTCAGGGGGGTGGGCGGGAGGCGTCTTTTCGGCTAATTTCCCGGCCCCGGAGGAGGATTTTCCGTCCCCATGTGGCGCCGCATATTTCCACCCATCCATCCCGATGGCTGGCGTTTCATCGCCGCCTTCGCGCTGGCGACGCTGCTGCTGTGGTGGCTCGCCCGGCCGCTGGGCTGGATCGGCCTGGCGCTCACCATCTGGTGCGCCGCCTTCTTCCGCGATCCGTGGCGGGTCAGCCCGCAACGCGCCGGGCTGGTGCTGGCGCCGGCCGACGGCACGGTCGTGACCATCGACGAGGCGCCGCCGCCCGCCGAGCTCGAGATGGGCGCGGCGCCGATGCGCCGCATCGGCATTTTCCTCTCGCTGCTCGACGTGCACATCAACCGCAGCCCGGCCGCCGGCAAGGTGGTGAAGCTCGCCTACCGCGACGGCAAATTCCTCAACGCCAGCCTCGACAAGGCCTCGGCCGAGAACGAGCGCATGGCGATCCGGCTTAAGACGGCGGACAACGACATCGCCGTGGTGCAGATCGCCGGGTTGGTCGCGCGGCGCATCGTCTGCAACCTGGTCGAGGGCCAGGAGGTGGCGGCGGGCCAGCGTTTCGGCCTGATCCGTTTCGGCAGCCGCGCCGATCTTTACTTACCGCTGGCGGCGGCGCATTTCGCGGTGATGGGACAGCGCATGATCGGCGGCGAGACGGTGATCGCCGATCTGTTCGCCCGCGAAGCCGCGCGTCCGGGCGTGGTGCACTGACATGGCGCTGAAACGTCCGCGCCGCTTGCGCGTCAAGCGGATCCCCCGGTTCTCGCTTAACCGGCTGATCCCGAACATCTTGACGCTGCTGGCGCTGTGCGCCGGCATGACCGCGATCCGCCTGGCGCTGCTCGACCGCTTCGAGCCCGCCGCGGGAGCCATCATCGTCGCCGCCGTGCTCGACGGCATCGACGGACGCATCGCGCGGCTCTTGAAGGGTACCTCGACCTTCGGCGCCGAACTCGATTCGTTGTCGGATTTCGTCAGCTTCGGCGTCGCCCCCGCGACCCTGCTTTACATCTGGACCATGGACGGGCTGCACGGCATCGGCTGGGCGCTGTCGCTGTTGTTCACGGTGTGCTGCGCGCTGCGCCTGGCGCGTTTCAACACCCAGCTCGGCTCGGATCTGCCCTCCTACGCCACCAACTTCTTCACCGGCGTGCCGGCGCCGGCCGCCGCCGGGCTGGTGATGCTGCCGATGATCTTCTGTTTCGAGACCGATGCCGAGTTCTTCCGCTCGCCGATTCTGAACGGCATCGTGCTGGCGTTGGTGGCGGCGCTGATGGTGAGCCGCGTGCCCACCTTTTCCTTCAAGAGCTTCCGCATCTCGCGCGAATGGGTGCTGCCGATGCTGCTGCTGCTGGCGGCGATGGCGGCCTTTCTCACCACCGAGCCCTGGATCACGCTGTTGATCGTGGGCGCGCTCTATATCGGCTCGATCCCGTTCAGCATCCATTCCTATGGCCGCCTGCGCCGCGCCTCGGCGCCGCCCATCTTCCCCAATTTGTTCTCTTAAGCCGCCGCGCCGCCGATCAAGCGGCTGTGATGTGCGCCCCCGGCGGCGGCATGGTAGAAGCCGCAATTCCGCTCGAATCCGCCGACAAACCCCGCCCGACAGCGGTTTTCCAAGGGAGCAAATTAATGCGCAAGCACGCCTTTTTGGTCGCGGCCCTGATGGCCACCCTGGTTCTGCCCGCCTGCATGCAGCAGCAGCCGGCGCCGGCCCCCGCGCCGCCGCCCGCGCCGACCCCGGTCCGCATCCGCGGCACGATCGACAGCCTCAACCAGCAGACCCTGGTGGTGAAGACGCGCGACGGCGGCTCGGCCACTATCGCGCTTGCCGGCAACTACACCGTCCTCGCCGTGGCCAAGCGGCCGCTCAGCAGCATCAAGCCCGGCGACTATGTCGCCTCGACCTCGATCAAGGGTGCGGACGGAAAGTTGCGCGCGGTCGAAGTGCATATCTTCCCCGAGAACATGCGCGGTACCGGCGAGGGCCAGTATCCCTGGGATCAGCCCAACAGCCTGATGACCAACGCCACGGTGGGCAAGGTGACCAAGACGGCCGATGGCGGCGGTGTGCTGACCGTGACTTATAAGGGCCAATCCTCGGATGTCATCGTTGGGCCGAAGGTGCCGGTGGTGACCTATGTGCCGGGCGATCCGAGCCTCCTGAAAAAGGGCAAGGCGGTCTTCATCGTCGCGCAGAAGTATTCGGACGGCAGCATGACCGCCGGCCGCGTCACCGTGGAGAAGAACGGCGTCAAGCCGCCGATGTAACCGGGGAGCTGCGGTATGCCGCTGCCCACGTCAAATCGCGTTGACAGAAGGACGCGCGGGCTATTCTGATCCTCCCCGGGGAGGAAGAAATCGGAATGGCTGCGCGCGATCCCGTCATTATCGTCGGCGGCGGCCCGGCCGGGCTGGCGGTGGCGACTCAGCTTGCTCTCAGAGACGTCGACGTGGTGGTGCTCGAAGCCGAGCCGAAACTGCCGCGCGACCTGCGCGCCGGCAGCTTTCACCCGCCAACCATCGAGATGCTCGACACCATCGGCGTCGGCCAGGAATTCCTGTCCTTGGGTTATCGCGTGCCGCGCTGGCAGCTCCGCGGCCGCAAGGAAGGCGTGATCGTCGAATGGGATTTATCGCTGATCGCGGACGTCACCCCCTATCCCTTCCGCTTCCACTGCGAACAGTTCAAGCTGACCCCGTTGCTCTTGAAGCGCTTCGAGGGGCTGGGCGGCAAGGTGCGCTTCGCCCACCGCTTTCTCGACGCGATTCAGGATTCCGACGGCGTCGTAGCGCGCATCGAGACCCCGGGCGGGATCGAAACCGTTCGCGGCAGTTATCTCGTCGGCGCCGATGGCGGGCGCAGTGCGGTGCGCCACGGCATGAACGTCGCCTTCGAGGGCTTCACCTGGCCCGAGCGTTTCTTGGTCGTCGGCATCGACCGCGATCTGGGGCCCGAGGGTTACACCATGAACGCTTATGTCTCCGACCCGGTCGACTGGTCGGCGATCTTCAAGATGCCGCATGAAGGCCCGCCCGGATTGTGGCGCGTGCTGTTCCCGACCGATGCCAACGTGCCCGAGGAAGAGGTGCTCGACGCCGGCTTCGTCGAGCGCGCGGCGCAGAATTTCCTGCCTTGGGACCGGCCCTACGGCATCGTCCACAAATCGACATATCGCGTGCACCAGCGGGTGGCGAGCGACTTCCGCCAGGGCCGGTACCTGCTGGTGGGCGACGCGGCGCATCTCAACAACCCGTTGGGCGCCTTCGGCCTCAACGGCGCGCTGCACGCCGCCTTCAACCTGGCGCCGAAGCTGGCGAGCGTGTGGCGCGGCGAGGCGCCCGAGACCCTGCTCGATCATTATGTCCGCCAGCGCCGCGCCGCCAACGTCGAGTTCGTGCAGGCGCAATCGATCCATAACAAGCAGCTGCTCGAGGAGCGCGATCCCGCTTTGCGCGCCGAGCGGCTCGACGCGTTGCGGCGCATCGCGGCCGATCCCGAGCAACAGAGAGACTACCTGCTCAAGAGCTCGATGATCTGGAGCGTGCGGCGCGCCGCGGCGATCGCGTGAGACTCCGCGAAAAAGCCGCCGGCGCGGCCAAGGCTTTATTGACAAGGCATGGTTCTTGGCGTTGCATTCCCCGATGCGGCTTTCACGCTATTTTCTCCTGCTGGCGACGGTGTGGGTGATCGCCATGACATGGCGCATCTATCCGCAATTCGGCGACGGGCTGCGCATCGACGGGCGGGTCACCTCGGTCGAGGACTATGTCGACGAATCGTGCAGCCAGCGCGTCGGTCCCGCGGCCCAGACCTGCCTGGCCGAGGCGGCGGGCGAGGCGCAGATTCTGTTGCGGCGCGAGCAGGGCAAGTCGATCCTGCTGATCACGGCGCCCATCCTGCTTTATCTGCTGGCGTATCTGCCGCGGCGGCTGGCCGGCTTGGCCGCGGGGCGGCGTTTGGGCCCGCCGCGCGCCTTCCTGCTCGCCCTCTGCGTCGCATTGTGGGCCTTGGCGCCCCTGGCCGCGCGCGCCGGCGAGCAGAACCAGGAGAGCGAGCAGAAATGGCACTCGGCCGATCTATGCACGCGCGCCGCGTTCCATAAGTTCCCCGACTATACGCCCGAAGGCAATGCGCGGCGCGAGAACTACCGGCGCGCCTGCATGCGCTTCAACGGCCTGCCGGCCCCGGACGGCCCGGCGGCGATGCAATCGAACTAGCTTACTTCGGGCTCAGCGGTTCTTGCCCGGACCGGGCGACAGTGATGCCGCGATCCAGGGCCCGACCTGGTTCAGCACCTGATGCGTCGCATTGTCGATGGCCTCGACCACGGCGGGCACGGCATTGGACGAGGCCGGCGCGGTCGCGACGAAATCCTTCTCGGCGGCGATTTCGCCGTTGAGCTTGACCAGCTTGAAATCGATCTCGACGCGGGCCTGGGTGGCGCCGCCGCGGATTTCCGCCTCGAAATGCCGCAGATCCGAGTTCAAGGTTTCGTCCGCGCGCAGGTTTACCGAGCTGCGCGCCACGGCGGCGAAAATGCCGGAACGCTCGAGCGTCTCGACCAGCATCGATTGCAGCAGCGCCGGCGCGTAATCGGTCCAGGCGGCGTCGGCGTAATACTCCAGGGTGGTCGGGCTTTGCGTCAGCGCGATGCGCGTGCTGTCGAGCGCGGCGGTCGATTGCGGCACCGTGACCAGGAGCTGGAGCGGCAGCTTCGATTTGGGCGCCGTGGCCGGCGCCGGCGCGGAGGTCAGGCTGTAAAGATCGGGAGAAGGCGGCGGCTTGGGCAGCACGCTGCCGCAGGCCACCAGCAACGGCACCAGCGCGGCAAACGCGAGAAGACGGGGTGTGCGCATCACTTCGGGTTGTAGCCTTTCTGCTGGTCGCCGTAGAGCAGCCGCGTCGGATCGCGTTGCAGCGAATCGGCGAGATGCGACAATTGGGTGACCAGGCCCTGCGACTGCGTGATCAGCTGGTCGAAACGGGATACGGTCGCCGACATCTCGCCCAGCATCGCGCCGATGTCCTGCTTGTGCAGGGCGGCGACATCCGTCACCTGGCGCAGATTGTCGAGCGTCTGGCTCAACGCCACGCGGTTCTTTTCATTGGTGATGTCGTTGAGCTGATCGGCCAGGATCGAGAGCTTGCCCAGGATTTCGGGCGCCGCGTTGACGACCTGCTCGAGCTGCGAGTGCTGCGCGGTGATCACGGGATAGGGCTGGTCATCCTGCGCCACGAGCTGGGGCGCGGCGCTGTTGGCGCCGGTGATCTCGACATAGGCGCCGCCGGCGAGGCCTTGCAGCTCGAGCTGGGCGACCGCGTCGCTCTTGATGACGGTATTGGGCTTGACCTCGATGGTGACGCGCACGCGCTGGAGATTGTTGGGATCGATCCCGATGTCGTGGACGCGGCCGATGGGCACGCCGTTGTAGCGCACCGCCGAACCGTTATCGAGCCCGGCGACCGAGCCTTCGAAATAGATGTCGTAACGCGCCGCCTGGGCGTTGAACTGGGCCTGGACCAGCCACAAAACGCCGATGACGAGCAGCGTGATGAGGGCCAGCACGAACCCCCCGACCAGGACATATTCGGCGCGCGTTTCCATGTCCTAACGATGCCTTTCCCCTTGTGGGCCCGGATAGGACCCGATCCCCCGCTTTCGCATTCCCCGCTTCCCTATTCTTGTTTCCCGGCGGCCCGCGCCGCCCGGCCCCGCGGCCCGCAAAAATAGGCCTGAATCCACGGATGGGGATCGCGAACCAGTTCCGCCATTGTGCCGATTTTGAGACGGTTGTCGACGAGCACGGCGATGCGGTCGGTGATCGCCTTGAGGCTGTCGAGGTCGTGCGTCACCAGGAACACGGTAAGGCCCAGCCCCTCCTTGAGATCGCGCACCAAGGTGTCGAATTCGGAGGCCGCGATCGGATCGAGGCCGGCCGTCGGCTCGTCGAGGAACAGCAGCTGCGGATCGAGCGCCAAGGCGCGGGCAAGGCCGGCGCGCTTGCGCATGCCGCCCGACAGCTGCGAGGGATATTTGCGCCCGCTATCCGCCGGCAAGCCCACCAGCGCCAGCTTGACCGCGCAAATTTCGTCCATCAGCGCGAGCGGCAGGTTGAGATTTTCGCGCAGCGGCACCTGGATGTTTTCGGCCACGGTGAGCGAGCTGAACAGCGCGCCGTCCTGGAACAGCACGCCCCAGAGCGCCTCGATCCGCCGCAACGCGGAACCGCCATGCGCGTTCATCTCCTGGCCGAACACCTCGATCGAACCCGCGGTGGGAGTGGTCAGCCCGACGATGGTCCGCAGCAGCACCGACTTGCCGGCGCCCGAGGCGCCGACCACGCCCAATACCTCGCCCGCGAACAGATCGAGATCGAGGTCGTGGTGAATCACCCGCCCGCCGATGCGGGTTTCGAGGCCGCGCACGCGCACCACGGGCGCGCCGCGCGCCTCAGATGCGGAGGAACGAGAAGAGGATGGAGAAGGCGGCATCGAGCACGATCACCAGGAAAATGGATTGGACGACGGAAAGCGTAGTATGACGGCCGACGCTCTCGGCGCTGCGCGTGACCGACAGGCCCTCGTTGCAGCCGATGAGCGCGATACAGGCGCCGAAGAACGGCGACTTGATGATACCGAGCCAGAAGGTCCAAAGCGAGACCGCGCCGCGCAGCTGCTCCGCGAACACCGGAAAGGGGATGCCGAGATCGGCCCAGCAGATGAAGGCGCCGCCCACGATGCCCATGAGATTGGCGTAGAAGGTCAGCAGCGGCAGGGTGAGGACCAGCGCCAGGAGCCGCGGCAGAACCAGCAGCTCGATCGGATCGAGGCCCAGGACGCGGATGGCGTCGATTTCCTCGTTCACCACCATGGCGCCGATCTCGGCGGTGAAAGCGCTGCCCGAGCGGCCGGCGAGGATGATCGCGGTCAAGAGCACGCCCAGCTCGCGCAGGAAGGAAACGCCGAGCAGGTTGACGGTATAGATCTGGGCGCCGAACTTCTCGAGCTGGGTGGCGCCTTGATAGGCCATGACGATGCCGACCAGAAACGAGAGCAACCCGACGATGCCGAGAGCCGAGACCCCAGTCTTCTCCATCTGCGCCACCAGCGGGATGAAGCGGATACGGGTGCGGCGGCGCAGCGCGTTCAGGATGGTGACGATGACCAGCCCGAAGAACCCGAGATGCAAGCGCGCGGCATCCAGGATGTCGACGGTGCGGGCACCGACGTAATTGAGCAGCACGATGTAGCGGGGCGCCGACGGTTGCGGCGGAACGGTTTTCTGGATCGGCTGCTTCTGCAGCTGCCGCAACAGCGGCGCGAATTCGGGCGGCAGATTGTCGAGCGATACCTCGGCGTCGCGCTTGGCGAGCGCGCGCTGCAGACGGAGCAGCAGCCAGGCGCCGGTGGTGTCGAGCGCCTCGAGATGCGTCAAATCGATGCGCACGCGCCGCGCATCCCCCGCCTTGACCGCGGCGAGCCGGAGGTTGATCGCCGCGGCTTCGACCGCGACCCACCTTCCCTTCGCGCTCAGCACCAGCGCGTCGCGTCCGCGCGATTCCTCGATCCAATCCGCCGCCATGGCGCCCCCTGGAACCCAGTCTAGGGGCAAAACCGGCTTGGCTCTAGATACGGAATCCCGGCTAAACTGCGGCGTATTCGATCCTGGGGGAGCCGAGAACGCATGGACTTGAAGACACACATCCGCGGGGTGCCGGATTTCCCGAAGAAGGGCATCCTGTTCTACGACATATCGACGCTGCTGGCGCATGCCGGGGCCTGGCGGGAAACCATGCGCCAGCTCGCCGACGCCCTTAAACCGCACAAGCCCGACCTGCTGGTCGGCATCGAATCCCGCGGATTCCTGGTGGCGGCGCCGCTCGCGCTCGAGCTCGGCTGCGGCTTCGTCATGGTGCGCAAAAAGGGCAAGCTGCCCGGCGCCACCATCCGCTTCACCTATGAGCTCGAATACGGCAACGACACCATCGAGATCCAGGCTGACGCGATCAAGCCGGGCAGCCGCGTTGTGGTGCTGGACGATCTGCTCGCCACCGGCGGCACGCTGGCGGCCGCCATCAAGCTCTGCCGCCAGGTGGGCGGCGACGTCGTGGCCTCGGCCTGCATCATCGAGCTCAACTTCCTCAACGGGAGGAAACGGCTCGACGTGCCGTTCAGTTCGGTCGTGAGTTACGATTCCTGAAGGCGGTCAGGTTTTCGGCTTCATCAGCCGGCTCGCCGCGATCACCAGCACTGTCACCAGCAGCAGGATCAGCGACGCCAGCGCGTTGATCTGCGGACTGACGCCCATGCGCACGCTGGAGAAGATCACCATCGGCAAGGTGGTCGCCGCCGGGCCGGTGGTGAAACTCGCGATGACCAGATCGTCGAGCGATAGCGTGAACGCCAACAGCCAGCCCGCGGCCAGCGCCGGCGCGATCAAGGGCAAGGTGATGACGGCGAACACCTTGAACGGCCGCGCGCCGAGATCGAGCGCCGCCTCTTCGAGCGAAATGTCGAAGCTTTCGAGCCGCGCTGCGACGACGATGGCGACATAGGACAAACCAAGCGTGATATGGGCGATGGTGATGGTGAGCATGCCGCGGCCTTCGGGCCAGCCGATGGCGCGCTCCAGCGCCACGAACAGCAGCAGCAGCGAGAGTCCGGTGATGACCTCGGGCATGACCAGGGGCGAGGTGGTGAGCACGGCGAAAAGCGCGCGGCCGCGGAAACGGGCGAAGCGCGCCAGCCCGTAACCCGCCAGCGTGCCGAGCACGAGCGAGCCCGTGGCGGACATGAGCGCGATCGACAGGCTGGTCAGCGCCGCATCCTTGATCTGCTCGTTATGCAGAAGCTCGCCGTACCAGCGGGTCGAGAATCCGGCCCAGACCGTGACCAGGCGCGAGGCGTTGAAGGAATAAACCACGACCGAGACGATCGGCCCGTAAAGAAACAGATAACCCAGCGCGAGCATGGCCAACAGGAATGGCGGCAGCCGCTTCATCAGGCCATCCCCTTGGCCAACAGGCGGCGGATCTTTCCCATCGGCCAGATCAGCAGCAGCAACATCACCACCGCCACCGAAGCCGCCACCGGCCAGTCGTGGTTGGTGAAGAACTCGTCCCACAGCACCTTGCCGATCATCAGATTGTCGGGCCCGCCCAAGAGATCGGGGATGACGAACTCACCCACCATCGGGATGAACACCAGCAGCGCCCCGGCGGCGATGCCGGGCAGCGACAGCGGCAGCGTCACGCTCAAAAAGGCGCGCAGCGGCTTGGCGCCGAGATCGGCCGCCGCCTCGAGCAGCGTCCAGTCGAGTTTTTCCAGGCTCGCATAGAGCGGCAGGATCATGAACGGCAGGTAGGAATAGACCAACCCCACCTGCACCGCGAAGGCGTTGTTGATGAGCGGCAGCGGCTCGTGGATGAGGCCGAGCGTCAAAAGCGCGTTGTTGATAAGCCCGTTGCCCTTGAGCAGGCCGATCCAGGCATAGACCCGGATCAGAAAGCTGGTCCAGAACGGCAGGATCACCAGCAGCAGCAGCCGCGTGCGCCACGCACCGGGCGCGCGCGCGATGGCATAGGCCATCGGGTATCCGATCAGCAGGCAGATCGCGGTGGCGATGGCGGTGAATTTGAGCGCGTTGAGATAGGCCTTGGCATAGAGGCCGTCGCTCAGCAGGAAGGCGTAATTGCCGACACTGGCCTGGATATGCCAGCCGCTTTCATCCGGTGCCAGCAGCGGGGTATAGGGCGGGATGCCGATCGCCTGATCGGCCAGGCTGATCTTGAAGACGATGGCGAAGGGCCCGAGGAAGAACAGCAGCAGCCAGGCATAGGGCAGCGCCAGCACTGCCCAGCGGCGCCAGGCCGAGACCGCGCGCGGGCTCATGATGCGAGCACCACAGCGGCGGCGGCGGCGAAGCCCAGCCACACCGCCTCGCCCGCCTTCAGGCCGGGCGCCGCGCGCGCGGCATTGGGCAGGGTCACGCGCAGCCGCTTGCCGCCCGGCAATTCGACCTCGCAGCTCGAAGCCTCGCCGCGAAACGCCACCGCGCGCACCACGCCGGAAAGCCGGTTGGGCAGTTCCGGCCGCGGCTGAAGCGAAACCTCGAGCTTCTCGGGGCGCAGCGCCAGCGTCACCTCCGTCCCGGGTGCCAAGCCGTCCGCGTGTTCCACCTTGAAGATGGCATCCGCCTCGACGCAGGAAACCGTCAGCATGCTTCCTTCGCGACCGGCGACGCGGCCGGCGAACAAATTGACGCCGCCGATGAATTCGGCGACGAAGCGGCTTTGCGGATGCTCATAGACCTCGCGCGGCTCGCCCAGCTGCGCGATCCGGCCCTCGTTCATCACCGCGACGCGCTGCGCCATGCTCAACGCCTCTTCCTGATCGTGCGTCACCACCAGGAAGGTGATGCCGACGCGCTGCTGGATGCTCACCAACTCGAAGCGCGTTTCCTCCCTGAGTTTCCTATCCAATGCGGCCAAGGGCTCGTCCAGCAGCAGGAGTTTCGGCTCCTTCACCAGCGCGCGCGCCAGCGCCACGCGCTGTCTTTCTCCGCCCGAAAGCTGGGCGGGGCTGCGCCCGGCATGGCGCGCGAGCTTGACCAGATCGAGCATCGCCGCGACGCGGCGGTCGATGTCCGCGCGCGGCAATTTTTCCTGTCTCAGGCCGAAGCCGACATTCTCCGCCACGCTCATATGCGGAAACAGCGCGTAGGACTGGAACATCATGTTGACCGGGCGGTCATAGGGCGGCACGCCGGCCATGTCGGCGCCGTCGATCAGAATTCGGCCTTCGTCGGGGGTCTCGAAGCCGGCCAGCATCCGCAACAGGGTGGTCTTGCCGCAGCCCGAGGGACCGAGCAGCGCGAAGAATTCGCCCTTGGCCACCGCCAGCGATACGCCGGCGACCGCGGCCTGAGCCGCCCCCGGAAAACGCTTCACCACCCGGTCGATGGCGAGGTGCGGCGAGACTGCCGCGGCGGCGCTATTCACCCGTCTTGACCCGGGTCCAGGCGCGGGTGCGCGCGCGCTCGTAATCCGGCGAAGCCGGCTTGTCGAAGAACAGCCGCGCCCGCACGCTCGCCGGCGGATAGATCCCGGGATCGTTGCGCAGCTTGGCCGCCACCAGCGCTGTCGCCTTGAGATTGGGATTGGCGTAGGCGACCGCGTTGCTGATCGCGGCCGCCGTCTCCGGCCGCAGCACGTCGTCGATGAAGGCGAGCGCGTTGCCCGGATGCGGCGCATCCTTCGGAATCGCCATCATGTCGATCCACAGCATCGCCCCTTCCTTGGGTATGACATAGGCGATGTCGACGCCGTTCTTGGCCTCGGACGCGCGCGCCTTGGCCTGCACCACATCGCCCGAATAGCCGAACGCCAAGCAGACGTCGCCATTGGCGAGATCGTTGATGTATTCCGAGGAATTGAATTTGCGCACATAGGGACGGATGGCGTCCACCGCCTTGGCCGCGGCTTCGAGATCGGCCGGGTCGCGGCTCGAGGGATCGCGCCCGAGATAGACCAGCGCCGCCGGGAACACGTCCTGCGCGCTGTCGAGGATCGAGATGCCGCAGGATTGAAGCTTCTTGGCGTTGTTCGGATCGAACAGCAGCTTCCAGCTGTCGACCGGCGCATCGGGGCCGAGCGCCGCCTTGACCTTGGCCGGATTGTAGCCGAGCCCGTCGGTGCCCCACATGTAGGGCACGCCGTATAGATTGCCCGGATCGGCATTGGCCGCCGCGGCCAGGATCTGCGGATCGAGATTGGCGTAGTTCTTGAGCTGCGATTTGTCGAGCTTGAGATAGATCCCGGCCTGGATCTGACGCGCGAGATAGGGCATCGCCGAAGGCACCACCAGGTCGTAACCGGAGTGGCCGGCCAGCAGCTTCGCCTCCAGCACCTCGTTGCTGTCATAGACGTCGTAATTGACCTGGATGCCGGTGGCCTTCTCGAAATCCGGCACCGTGTTGTCGGCGATGTAGTCGGACCAGTTGTAGATGTTGAGGCGCTTCTCCTCGGCCGCGCCGGCGGCGGAGGTCAGGACCGCCGCCGCCAGAACCCAGGCCCAGACGATGAATCGCGCACCCATACCCTGCAATAAAATCGGCGTTCTCCCACTTGTCAACCGGCGCCGGTCCCGGTCCGGCGCGAAGGTCACAATCATGTGTGCCAGCCCGGCCGGGGGACTGTGCTAATGGGTTCTGGCGGCGTTCCGCCGTTTTCCCAGGGAGGGGGTTTCCATGCGTCATCAAACATTCATCGCCGGCGCGCTGCTGGCAGGTGTCCTCGCGTTAGCGGGCTGCGTCCAGGGCGGCGTCAAGTCGTTCCATGCCAACTTGTCGGGCGCGCAGGAAGTTCCGCCGGTGCCGGGCGGCGGCACCGGGCAGGCCGACGTCAAGCTCGACACCACGACCAAGACAATCACTTGGAACCTGACCTATAGCGGCTTGTCGGGCCCGGCGGTTGCCGCCCACATCCACGGACCCGCGGCGCCGGGCAGCAATGCCGGCGTGGTGGTGCCGTTCAACGTGGCCGGCAATCCGATAACCGGATCGGCGACGCTGACCGACGCCCAGATCTCCGATCTGATGGCCGGCAACGACTACGTCAACATCCACACGGCCAAGAACAAGGGCGGCGAGATTCGCGGCCAGCTTGCGCCCGGCGGGATGTAAGTGGGACAGAGACGGCAACCCCCGGAAAGCCGGCGCTCACGATCCTGTGTCCCCATTCTTTCACCGAGCCGTGATAAGGGGACGTTGCGGTCGAGTGCGCCGCGCTTTCAAGGGGAGGTTCCATGATCAAGAACACATTGCGTCTGGCCGCGGGCGTTCTGCTCGCCTTCGGCTTTGCGACCGGCGCCTATGCGCAGTACGGCGGCTCGACGCCGACTATGCCGGCCACGCCCGCCGCGCCGACCATGTCCAAGTCGTTCCACGCCTCGCTCTCGGGCGCGCAAGAAGTGCCGCCGGTTGCAGGCAACGGCACGGCCTCGGCCGATTTCAAGCTCGACGCCGCGACCAAGACGCTGACCTGGACGGTCACCTATAGCGGGCTGTCGAGCGATGCGGTGGCGGCCCATATCCACGGGCCGGCGGCGATGGGCGCCAATGCCGGCGTCGAGGTCAATCTCGCTCCCGGCGGCATGGCAAGCCCGCTGACCGGATCGGCGGTTCTGACCGACGCGCAGATCACCGATCTGAGCACCGGCAATACCTACATCAACATCCACACCGCCAACAACAAAGGCGGCGAGATCCGCGGCCAGATCACGCCCAAGATGTAACGCGGACGGCATTCGGACGGGAAGGAAGAGGGCGGCTCAACCGCCCTCTTCTTCTATGTCGTGGAATTTGTCGTAATCGACGGTGAGCCGGCCTTCCGGCGTCCGCCCGATGATGTCGGTGAAACGGCCGCCCCAGCGGATGTGATCGGCGGTATAGCCGTAGCGGGCGTAGATCGTCTGGGAGAAGCTTTCATCCACGCCGAAAAGCGCGGCGACGATTTCGGCCTCCCGTTCCTTCAGCGCCTCGGGCTTCACGCCCTTCAAGGGGCTGTCGTCGTCGATGGGGTGCATCACCGTCCAGGTCAGGACGAAAGCCGGGTTGCGCGCGCGCGTCAGCTTGAGATCGTAGAACCGCCGCATCACCGTGCCTTCCCGGGTCCATTCGTTCTGCACCAGCATCAGGCTCGCCTGCGCCTCGTTGATCCGGTTGCGGCGCTGGTTGGCGGCGCGGAACATCAGCACCGGCCGGCCGTCATAGGTGGTGATCACGGCGTTGCGGCTGAACATGATGCGCGCGGTCGGGCGCGAGAAGCGCGCGAAAATGAGCCCGGTGGCCAGCGCGAAGCCGGTGAGGCCGAGCAGAACCTCGACCGTCACCAGCAGATTGGCGTAGAGCGTCGCCGGATGCATGTCGCCATAGCCGATGGTCGCCATGGTCTGGACGCTGAAGAAGAAAGCATCCGCGAAGGAACCCGGCTTGGCGTTGAAGATGCTGCCGGGCTGGAGCCAGTACAAAAACGCGAAGGCCAGATTGAAAACGGCATAGGACGCCGCCAGCAGCGCGAAAAAACCGATCCAGCTGCTGGTCAAGAGCACATGGTAGAGATCGGTGCGGGTTGCGCGCAGCGCCTGCCGCGCGCGTTGCGCGCGTGACCCGCGCATGGCGGGGAATCGCGGCGCGCGGCGCGGAGGTTCGTCCTTCATCCGCTGCGGGCCGGTCTATGGCCGTCAGCGACGCCGCTCATGACGGCTTATGGGTGCGGTTGAACTCAAGCTGCTCGGGCGTCAGCTGGAATCCGACGACGATGGCATAGCCGTCGCCGGACGAAACGTGATCGAGCGGCAAGTGAACGCTGATCTGCTCGCCGTATTGGCGGAAATCCTGGCTGGTGAACTGGGCGCCGAGAGTGAAGCGCTGTTCGCTCAAGATGTTGCGCGCGCTGTCGACCACGGCGACGAAATAGACGAATTCGGCGCGCTGGATCTGCGGCTCCAGCCGCACCGCATTGATGGTGATGAGGGCGTTGATCAGGATGCCGCCCTTCTCGCGCTCGCATTTCTGGCTGACATTGAAAATCTTGCCAGCGGCCTGGACGCCGGCGGAACCGCCGGCGTTGGGTGACACGCCGGGGATGAATATGGCGACGGCGTCGAGATCGGGCGCGACCGCCGAGGATGGACAGGTGAGCTCTTCGCTTGAACTCGAACAGCCGGCCAGCATCGCCGCGAGCAAGAGGGCGGCCGCATGACCGAAGATACGGGACGCCGGACCCGGGAGCTTCACGCCGATCATCTCCCTTTCCTTAGGGGTTCCGCCTGTACTAACGTGCCCAGCAGCCCGGGCTGAAAACCGGCCCGCACTCTATGCGACGCCGCAAGGCGGCACAAGCTCCCCCCATGGCCGTCTACACCGATGTCCCCGACGAGGAACTCAAGGCCTTCATCGCCGAATATGCCATCGGCGAGGTGGTGTCCTGCAAGGGCATCGCCGAGGGCGTCGAGAACTCCAACTTTCTGCTGCGCACCGAGAAGGCCACCTACATTCTCACTATTTACGAGAAGCGGGTCGATCCCGCCGATCTGCCGTTTTTCCTGGCGCTGATGGAGCATTTGGCGGCGCAGGGCATCGCCTGCCCGACTCCGATCCACGGTACGGACGGCAAGGCCTTACGGCGGCTGTGCGGCAAGCCGGCGGCGATCGTGAGCTTTCTCGAGGGCCTGTGGCCGCGCCGCATCCATCCTTTCCACTGCGCCGGGGTGGGAGGCGCCTTGGCGCGGTTGCACGCGGCGGTCGCCGGATTCAAGCCGAGCCGGCGCAACGCCCTGTCGCTGGCGGGCTGGGAGGGGCTCTATCATTCCTGCGCGCCGCGCGCCGATGCGGTCGCGGCCGGGCTCAAGGACGAGCTCGGGCGCGAGCTCGAGGAATTGAAACGGCTGTGGCCGTCCCGGCTGCCGCAGGGCGTGATTCACGCCGATCTCTTCCCCGACAACGTGTTCTTCCGCGCCGAGACGGTGTCGGGACTGATCGACTTCTATTTCGCCTGCACCGACTTCTTCGCCTACGATCTGGCGATCTGCCTCAATGCCTGGTGCTTCGAGGCCGACGGCAGCTTCAACGTCACCAAGGCGCGGGCGATGCTGGCGCAATACCGCGCCGTCCGGCCGCTCGGGCCGGACGAGATCGCGGCGCTGCCGGTGCTGGCGCGTGGCGGCGCGCTGCGTTTCCTGCTGACCCGGCTCTACGACCGGCTCAACCATCCCGAAGGCGCGCTGGTCAAGCCCAAGGATCCGCTCGAATATTTGCGCAAGCTGCGCTTCCACCGCGGCATTACCGATGCGAAGGCCTATGGCTTCTGAAGACCAGGCCGGGACGGTCGAGATCTTCACCGACGGCGCCTGCAGCGGCAATCCCGGTCCCGGCGGCTGGGGCGCAGTGCTGCGCTGGAACGGCCACGAGCAGGAGCTGTCGGGCGCCGAGCCCGATACCACCAACAACCGCATGGAAATGATGGCGGCGATCGCGGCGCTCGAGCACTTGCGGCAAGGCCAACGCGCCGTGATCCACACCGACAGCCGTTACCTGCATGACGGCATCACGCTGTGGCTCGAATCCTGGAAGAAACGCAACTGGCGGACCGCCGACAAGAAGCCGGTGAAGAACCGCGACCTGTGGCAAAGGCTCGAAACCGCGCTCCTTCACCACCGCGTCGCCTGGCGCTGGGTCAAGGGCCATGCCGGGCATGCCGAAAACGAGCGCGCCGACGCGCTGGCGCGCGCCGCGATCGAAGTCGCGCGCCAGGGAAACTTCTAGCGGAAAAGCCCGGTTTAGAGCGCCTTGAGCACGGCGTCGGCGCTCGAGACCTCGAAGGCGCCCGGCGCCTCGACGTTCAAGGTTTTCACCACGCCGTCATCCACCACCATGGCGTAGCGCTTGGAGCGCAGCCCCATGCCGTTGGCGGTCAAATCGAGTTCGAGCCCGACCGCCTTGGTGAAATCGCCGCTGCCGTCGGCCAGCATCAGCACCTTGTCGCCGGTGTTCTGCGCCTTGCCCCAGGCGCCCATGACGAAGGCGTCGTTGACCGACAGGCAGGCGATGGTGTCCACGCCCTTGGCCTTGACCGTCGCGTTCTTTTCGACGAAGCCCGGCAGATGCTTGGCCGAACAGGTGGGCGTGAAGGCGCCGGGCAGCGCGAACAGCACCACCTTCTTGCCCTTGAAGATCTCGTCGGTGGTGATGTCCTTGATGCCGTCCGCGGTCATGTGCTTGAGCTTGACCGAGGGAATCTTGTCGCCAACCTTGATCGCCATTCGCCGTCCCCTTTGTTTTGTTGTCCCGGATGGCGCCAAGATAGACCGCGCTCCGGGCAAATTCCAATGGGCAAAAATCGCCGCGCGTTATCGCCCCGGACCGCCGGCCGCCTGGCCGAGCGCGGCCTGGACCCGGTCCACGGTCAGGATTTCGGGCAGCGCCCGGCCCGCCGGCAGCTTCGGTCCATAGACCGCGTTGAACGGAATGCCGTAACGGCCGAATTCGCGCAGGTAGCGCGCGATGGCGGGATCGGGCCGCGTCCAATCGGCGCGCATGACGACCACGCCGGGTTGCGCCAGCGCCTGCCTCACCGAAGCTTGATCGAGCACCAGCCGCTCGTTCACCTTGCAGGTGAGGCACCAATCGGCGGTGACGTCGACGAAGACGACATGGCCGTCGCGCACCAGACCGGGAATCGCGGCGGCGTCGAAGGGCTGCCAGAAATCCATCGCCGTGGATTCCGGCGGCGGCCCGAGTTCGGCATACAGCACCCAGCTCAGCCAAGCGGCGCTCAACACCAAGGCCAGGGCGAGGGCGCGCTTTAATTCCAGCATCCACGGACCCGGCCGCGGCAGCTTGAGCGCCATGCCGGGCAGCGCCGCGACGGCCAGATAAGGCAACGCCAGCCCCAGCCCCATGACCGCGAAGATCGCCAGGATTTCCGCCGGGCCGGAGGCTAGCGCGAAACCCAGGGCGGTGCCGAGCAGCGGCGCGGTGCAGGGCGTCGCCAGCAGCGTCGCCAGCACCCCGGCGCCGAAGCTGCCGAGCATCGCCTTGCGCCCGGCCAGTGCCGCCACGAATCCCGGCAGCGGAATCTGGTATAGGCCCCAAAGATTGGCGGCGAACAGCAGCAGCAACACGATCATGACGCCGAGGAACGACGGCGACTGGAATTGCAAACCCCAGCCTGCATAGAGACCGGCCAGGCGCAAGCCGACGGCGAACACCGCCAGGCCGAGAAAGGCGGCGACAATGCCGGCGGCGCTGGCGAGGAAGCCGGCGCGCACCGCGCGCGATCCCGCTTCCCGGTGCGCCACCACCGCCAACAGTTTCACCGCCAGAACCGGCAGCACGCAGGGCATGAAATTGAGGATCAGCCCGCCGGCCAGCGCCAGCGCCAGCATGGCAAGCCAGGTATCGAGACCGGCCGCGGGCGCGGATGTAAGCGCCGGCGTGACATTTCCCTCCATCGCGCGCGCGCCGTCGACCAGGGTAACGGTGAGATTCTGGCCCACCAGGGCCGCGATCGCGTTGTTCTGGCCTTCGGCGGCGAGGCGCAGAACCGTCTCGCCCGGCGCGCTTCCCGGCAGCGTTACCGGCGCGGCGAAATCCACGTCGCGCGCGCCTTCGATGAAGGCGTCGGGCTGGATCAGCGGCCGGTCGCTGGACAGATGCAGCAGCAGCGCCGGCCGCGCCCCGGTTTCGAGCGCGGCGCCGAGCAGTTTCAGTCCCGCCGCCTCGCCGTTGCCCGGAACTTGCGCCTGGTATTGCGCGATGAGCGCGGCATAATTCGGGGCGCCGGCGGGTGCGGCGCCTGCCGGCAGCTCGAGCCTGAGCTTGGCTTGATAGGGAATGCAGATGTCGCTGCAGGTGAGATAATCGAGCGTGGCTTCGAGCGACAAAGCCTTGCCCGGTGCCGCCAGCTGCGCGGTTATGGGCAGCACCACCGCGTCGGTATAGCCCATGGTCTCCAGGCCCAGCACCGAGAAGCGCTGCGGCGCCGGCCAGAAGATGGTGGCGGCGGCAAGATTGTTCGAACCGCTCCAATCCAGGCGCGGCGGATAACCGGCATCGCCCGGCGAGCGCCAATAGATCTTCCAATGCGGCGCGAGCTCGAATTGCAGCCCGAGCATCACCGTCGCCGCATCGCCGGGAGTGGGATTCGCCGCGATCAGCCGTGCTTTGCCCTGATCGGTCTCGTACCAGGGCGAGGCCGCATCCGCCCCGCCCACGGCCTGGGCGCGCGCCTGCCAG
>Ga0209006_10001193_pt1 | contig 23606 bp, 15 predicted proteins | sample JacPin_JW_Ref_O2_FD_188567 | JGI IMG/M metagenome (GOLD analysis project Ga0209006, IMG submission 188567) | Forest soil microbial communities from Algoma, Ontario, Canada - Jack Pine, Ontario site 1_JW_Ref_O2 (SPAdes) (version 2) | ecosystem: Environmental > Terrestrial > Soil > Boreal... | reverse complement strand
CCTCCAACGACCCCCGAGTCCACTTTGGATTGGGGATCAACACCAAGATAGAGAACCTCGAAGTTCACTGGCCAAGCGGGGCGATTGAGCGCCTTTCCGTTCCAGCGGTTGATCGATTCTTCACTTTGATTGAAGGAAAGGGTATCGCTCCCGAATAAAATTCCGGTATTTCGGCGCTGTGTTCGGTGTTCGTTCGTTTCTTAGGCGCATCTGCAAAATCGTTTTTGCGCAGCCGATTACGGATTACCAATTTTCGGGGACACAATCCCCTAGTCGAGTAATCGTTTGCTACAAAATTGCGTTTCTTCGCAAATTTGCTTGACACTACTAATGCATTGGTACTAGATTCAGCACGGTTGAACGAGGTAGGAAGATTCCTTTTTCTCACACAAGACTGAGGTTTCGGACTGGGCTTCCCTTGCTTTTTGCCGCTCTCGCCTGTCCTATGTTGCTGAAAGCGCAGGACCATCCCTTTGAGAGAGCGTTTAACCAAGGGACCGCGGCTATGCAAAAAGGCGACTGGGATACGGCCGTAACCACTTTCGGCCGGGCAGCCTCAATTCTTCCAAACTCGGCACCCGCAAATTTCAATCTTGGACTGGCACGGTTACAGCAAGGGCATCCCGAGGAGGCCCTCCCTGTCCTCACACATGCCGCCGTTCTCGATCCGAAATTGCGCGGCGTCAATCTCTTCCTGGGCATTGCCCGTTACCGTACAGACGACTACCCAAACGCCATCGCCGCATTGCGTCGCGAAACCAGAATCGATCCCAAGAACGCAAAGGCATTCATGTGGCTGGGTGTAACTCAGTTGGCGGCGGGCGACAATGAAGGTGCCGCAGCCACGCTGGATGAGGCTGCTCGTCTCAGTCCCGGCGATGTGGACATCCTTTATCACCGCGGGCGCGCGCACATGCTGGTCTCCAAAGAAAGTTATGAACAGATGTACCAGTCGGATCCGAATTCGTGGCGCGTGCATGAAGCCCTGGCGCAATCGTTCGTAGAAGCCGATCGCCTGGAGGATGCGATCAAGGAGTGCGGCAACGCCCTGAACATGCGGCCGAACGAACCGGGATTGCATGAAGAACTCGCCGACATTTACTGGAAGCAGAATCAATTGGAAAAGGCGGAGGGCGCTTTTCAAGAGGAATTGAAGATCGATCCGGAAAGTCTTTCGGCAACTTACAAACTGGCGGTGGTCAGCCTGGAGCGCTCCAAGCCGGAGGTCACGGTTTCGCTGCTAGACGGTTTGTTGCGGCGCTCGCCGGCATACGGCGATGCCTATTATCAGAAGGGCCGGGCCGAGGCGCAGTTAGGAAAAGTGGATGCCGCCATCGGCGATTTCAAAGCCGAAGTTGCGAAACCGAATCAGCCTGACAGCGAATCGCTGCGGCAATCGTATTACCAGCTAGCTCAGTTGTACCGGAGGGCGCAACGTCCGGAGGACTCACGCGCTGCACTGGATTCGTTCCTGCGCTTGAAGCAACAGGCGGACGCGACTCAGGCGCAAAAATTACAGGACAAGATGAAGCTATCGGCAGAGGCCAGCCGATAGATGGACCTAATTTTTGGGTGATGTGAGTAAACGTTTGCTATATCGCTGCTTATGTGGTGGCTGTTGATACTTCTTCGTTCCTTTGGAGAGTCAACTATGCGTGACTTGCAACCTTTGCTGAATAAAGTTCTCAATAGCGGCGTTCTTTTTTTGACGATCGCGCTCTTGCTGTCTTCCCTGGCAAGTGGCCAGCTTAATCAAGGGGCCATCGGCGGCACCGTCACCGATCCCACCGGCGCATTGGTTGCGGGGGCGAAGCTCACCGCGAAAGGGCAAGCAACCGGCAGTGTTTACCAGGCTGTTTCAAGCAGCGCCGGCGTCTACCGTTTTCCCAACATCAACGTGGGAATTTACGATGTTACCGTCAGCGCGCCAGGATTCAAGACCTCGACCGCGAGGGGTGTTGTTGTGGAAGTTGCAACCACCTCCGCTCTAGACCTCAAACTCACCACCGGATCCGTGAGCGAGTCGGTCATTGTCACGGCGGATGCGCCAACCGTGCAATCGGAAACTTCCGATGTCGGCACCGTCGTTGGCACCAAGCAGATTCTCGATCTGCCCCTTGCTCTAGGCAGCACCGTGCAAGCCATGCGTTCTCCTGAGGCCTTCGTTTTCTTGACGCCCGGCGTAGTTGGGCCGGGGTCGGATTCCGGCAACGGCGGCACATTTGAAGCCAAAATAAGTGGCGGCCAAACCTACGGAACGGAGGTCCTCCTCGATGGCGCGGCCATGACCCGCTCGGAGAATGGTTCATCTTTCGACGAAACCGCGCCCTCCGTCGATGCCCTTGGCGAATTCAAAGTTGTCACCTCGACCCTACCCGCCGAGTTCGGCAGGACCACTGGCGGCATCGAAAGTTTCAGCACCAAGGGCGGAACCAATAACTACCACGGCGAACTATACGAAATTTTCCGCAACGACGACCTCGACGCCAACACCTGGGGAAATGACTATGCCCTGTCCCAGAATCCGGCGAACCGTTCAACCTATGCGACCCCGCTGGACAAACAGAACGATTACGGCGGAACCTTCGGCGGCCCGGTCCGGATTCCCCATCTCTATAACGGCAGGGACAAGACATTCGGCTTCTTTTCTTGGGAGCAATACCGCCAGCACGTCGGAGGCACTCAACTTTCCACCGTTCCTACTACGGCGGAACTGGGCGGAGACTTCTCCCAAACCTTGGATACGGCCACGGTTCTAGGAACCAATCCCTGCGATCTGACACCGATCTATCAAGGGGAAATTTTCGATCCCGCAACCACGAGGACCGTCAGCGGTGTAGAATGCCGGACTGCTTTTATGAATGAACCGGGCAGCGCCGGGAACGTAATCGCCGCCGGCCGGTTTTCGACGGTAGGCACGAACCTGCTTTCGTACTATCCGGCGCCGCAAAACAGCAGCCTGGTTAACAACTACGTCTTTCCCTACAGCTACCCGATTCTCGATACGGCGATGACTTTTCGCATCGACCAGAACATCAGCCAGAAGAGCAAGGCGTACTTCACTTACTCTTCGCGCAATAATGCCCGCATCTCGACCGTCCCCGAGTGGGCCGGTCCCGCAGGGTATGGACGAAACCAATTCTTCAGTACTCACTACATTCGGTTTGGTTATGACTACTCTCTTACTTCAAGTCTTCTCGACCACGTGACTCTCGGTTATAACCGTACGAATAGTAAGAATGTCGGCGCCGGCGTTGCCCTCGGCAACGGCACCGATTGGGACGCCAAGCTTGGCTTTGCCGGCCAGGCGAGCGGTCCCATGTTCCCTGGCGTTACTCCGGGTGAGGCGAATACGGCCGGATTCGGTGACAACGTTGACGGGGATACCATCGACAACGGGTTTCGCTTTTCCGACACGCTGAGCTGGGTTAAAGGCAAGCACGATTTCAAGTTCGGCTACGAACAGTGGTACCAGCAGTACTCTCCGCTGAATTTCCAAAATACCAGCGGATCGTTCACCTTCGCCCGCGGAGAGACCGCTGGGTCACCAACTACCTCCAACTTAAGCGGCAACGGAATCGCCAGCATGCTGCTGGGTGACCCCCAAAGCGTTACTGTGACGGCGTATGCCAGTCAGGCGCGCTGGCTGCGCAGTTACTTTGCCGGATACTTTCAGGACAGCTTCAAGCTCATGCCGACGTTAACCGTGAATTTCGGTCTGCGTTACGAGATTGACGAACCGTTCAAGGAAGCCTACGGCGACACTTCCATGATCGGCCCTAGTACGCCGAATGCGGCGGCGGGCGGTTTACCCGGCGCTTTGATATTCGCGGGCAAGGGTGCCGGACGCAACGGTAACGTCGACGAACGCTGGGCGAACATCTGGAAAAAGGATTTTGGTCCGCGCCTTGGCTTTGCCTGGGCGCCCGCCATGTTCAACAACAAAATGGTGTTCCGCGGTGGTTACGGCATCATCTATGGCGGCCTGCAATACGCCGATTTCGGCGGCGACAACCGTACCGGCTTCCAGGCCAATCCGTCGTTCAACAGCGTCAACGGATTCGACCCGGCCTTCGCGCTCGACGCGGGGCTGCCGGGTTTCGCTCCGCCTCCAAATCTTGATCCTACGCAATTGAACTTCACGGGCCCTACTTATATCGCCCCTTCCTATGGACGGCCGCCGATGATACAAAACTGGAGCCTCGAAGTTCAGCGGGAAATTGCCTCCGACATGATTGTGGACGTCGCTTACGTGGGACAGCACTCCACAAACCTCCGCTCTAACTTTGACGCCGTAAACTCGCTCAACCCGAAGTACTTTTCGCTCGGCACTGAATTGGCGGCGCCGATCGGTACTCAGACGGCGGTTGCGCCGCCGTTTGCCGGGTTTCCCAGCACGGCTCTCGTTGCGCAGGCACTTATCCCATTCCCTCAATATTTTGGTTTCAACACCGATTGCTGTCTGGAAAATCTGGGGCAATCCACCTTCAACGCTTTGGAGGCCCAGTTAAATCGCCGCTTCCGTGCCGGCTTAAACTTAATGGCTTCCTATACCTGGTCGAAGACTCTGACGGATGCCGATTCTGCTTTGCCGTTCTTCGCGACGCTGCACCAGGGCGGCGCTCCGCAAAACGCCTTCGACAAGAATGGCGACAAGGCGATCAGCAATCAGGACCTGCCGCAGAACTTCGTGCTCAGCTACGTTTACGAATTGCCTTTCGGCAAGAACAAGAAGTTCCTTAATCAAGGCAAGGTTCTGGATCGCGTGGTTGGTGGATGGTCGATCAGTGGCATCCAGCGCTACGAAAGCGGTCAACCTGTGGCTTTCGGGTGCGCAACCGGCGTTCCGGCTTACGCCGATTGCATTCGCTACGATCAGATTCCCGGAAGCTCCCTCCAGAGTAGTGCCTGGAAGAGCGGACACTTTAATCCTGTCACCGATAGCGTTTTCAATCCTGTGGATACACTGCAAGGTGCAGTCAATCCTGCTTTCGATGATCCTAATTCGAGTGCGAACCTTGCGGCACGAGGGAGTTATGCCTTCGGAACGTTAACCCGTGTCGACGGAGCGGTGCGCATGCACCCCTATTTAAGCGAAGACTTCAACTTACTCAAGCGGACCAAGATAACTGAGGGCAGCGACGTTTTGTTGCAGGCCAATTTCCTCAACGCCTTCAATCGGCACGTATGGAATTTGCCACCCGATCTGAATCCCAATGATGGCGCGGCCTTTGGCCTCATTAATTACCAAACTTTCTCCACAACCGGAGGCGGAGGATATTTACTCTTTCCCCGAAGAATCCAACTGCAGCTCAAGGTGGAGTTCTGACGAGGCTTACGGGCGAGGCCGTCGCTTCGGCGGCGACCTCGCTCTCCCATGCCTAAACGCAAGTGTGCTGCCACCTCTATTCACATGGCGTAATAAACTAGCAGGGTGGTGAAGACATTCAGTGACGCTCGCTCGCACATAGGCCGCAATTGCCCGCTCCTATTCAGTTCTCTGCTGATTGCGATTTCGTTTCTTCACACTCAAGCTCCCGCACCCACCCTTTCTTCAAATTCGGCGCCGAATCCTGAAGTTCCCGGCTACTTCACCGATGTGACGGACAAGCTCGGCATTCATTTCAAGCAGAAAGCTTCGCCAACGTCGAAAAAATACTTGCTTGAAACCATGGGCTCCGGCGTCGCCCTCTTCGACTATGACAACGACGGCCGCCTGGATATTTTCTTCGCCAATGGCGCCCGCATTGACGATCCCATGCCCAAGGGCGCAATGCCGAAGAAAGATGGCCCAGCTTATTGGAACCGTCTGTACCATCAGAAGCCGGATGGCACGTTTGAAGATGTCACAGAAAAAGCCGGCATCGCGGGAACGGGCTATTCCACTGGCGTTGCCGTCGGAGACTATGATAACGACGGCCTCGATGATCTATTTGTCGCTGGCTACGGCCACAGCATGCTTTACCACAACAACGGCGATGGCACCTTCACCGACGTGACCGCGAACGCCGGAGTCGCCGGGGGAGGATGGATGACCAGTGCGGCCTGGGTCGACTACGATAACGATGGCCTTCTCGATCTGGTCGTGGCTCGCTACATGGAGTGGGACTTCGACGACATTTATTGCGGTCATCGCGAAGAAGGATTCCGTTCCTATTGTCATCCCGATCTTTTTAAGCCGGCGTCGGTTCTGCTCTATCACAATGATGGCAACGGCAAGTTCACGGAAGTAGCGGCGAAGGCCGGAATCGAAAAGCCGGGTAAAGGGCTGGGTCTGGCGATTGCCGATTACGATCACGACGGCTGGATGGACATTCTGCTAAGCAACGACTCGATTCCTGAATATCTTTTTCACAACAAGGGCAACGGAACTTTTGAAGAAGTAGGCTTGCCCTCTGGAATTGCGCTGGATGGGTCCGGTGCCAGCTTCGCGGGAATGGGCGTGGATTTTGAAGATTATAATAATGACGGCTGGCCGGACGCCATCATCACCGATTTGGCGAACCAGAAATACGCGCTCTACGCTAACGCCGGAGACAACAGCTTTGATTACACCACGCTGACCACCGGCCTCGGCGCTATCACTCTGTTGCATTCTGGCTGGGGCGTACGTTTTCTGGACTACGATAACGATGGATGGAAGGATCTTTTCATCGTTCAATCGCATGTGATGGATACGATCGAGGTGAATGAACCGCATTTGCATTATCGCGAGTCTCCACTATTGCTGTGGAACGATAAAGGAAAGCGATTCGCCGATGTGTCGGAGCAATCGGGGGCAATCTTTCAGCAGAAGTGGGCTGCACGCGGGATGGCAATAGGTGACATCGACAACGACGGCAAAGTCGATGTCGTCGTAACTTCCAACGACGGCCCTGCCTGGGTGCTGCGCAACGAAACAGCGACACGAAATCACTGGATCGTTTTGAAGTTGGTCGGCTTAAAGAGCAACCGCGACGGGATCGGCGCGCGAGTGGAAATCGCGACCGCGGCCGGCAAACAGTTCTCGACCGTCACCACGAGCGGCAGTTACCAATCCTCGAGCGATAAACGTGTTCACTTCGGATTGGCTTCCGCCACGTCGATTGATCGGATGGAAATCCATTGGCCGAGCGGCGCGAAGCAGATTCTGTTGAATGTGAAGGCGGATCAGCTCTTGACGGTAACCGAGACGAATTCTCCATCCCAGTAATACCGGAATATGGTCAGGTTCACGATCACACTCCTCGTTCTCGCCGCAGCCGGCTTTCCGGTAGCCTCGTTGCCCCAGGCTGAGTCGTGCAATTCGGCACGTGAAATGTTTCGCCAACATCGCTGGTCCGAGGCCGATACAGCATTTGCAGAATGTGAAAATAGCGATCCCGGCCACACCGAAGCGCTGCTTTACCGCGGCAAGGCTCTCATCAACCTCCGCAAGTTCGACGAGGCCGCAACCGCGCTGCAAGACTATGCAAAGCGGCACCCTCAATCGGAAGACGCCGCGTATCTTCTCGCGTACATTTCCTTTCGCCAAAACCAGCCAAGAGATTCATTGCAACAATTTACGGACGCAGCGAAATTGAAGCCTCCCACCGCCAACGATCTAAAAATCGTAGCCCTCGACTATGTTCTCCTCAACGACTACAACGACGCCGCTCATTATCTGGAACTGTCGCTCCAAAAGGATCCCGACGACGTTGAAGCGCACTACCATCTTGGCCGGGTGCGTTATCAACAGAATAAATTCGATCTCGCCATCATCGCCTTTCAGGAAGTCATCAGCCGCGAGCCCAATAACGAGAAGGCCCAAGACAACCTCGGTCTTAGCCTGGAAGCTGAAAACAAAAACGAACAGGCTATCGCCGCTTTCCAGAAAGCAATTGAGCTAGACGGAGCTTCGTCGTTGCATAGCGAGCAACCGTATCTGAATTTGGGAGCTTTGTTCTCAAAGTTGAATCGTCTGACCGAGGCGATTCCGTTGCTGCAACGCGCCTGCGAGATTGCTCCCCATGATGCAAAGTCTCACTACGAACTGGGCAAGGCGTATTTTAATTCGAACGGTTTCGATCTCGCTCGAGCGCAAGTTCAGGAAGCGGTAAGACTTAATTCCAACGACAGTTCGTATCATTATCTATTGGGCCGCGTTTATCAGCACCTCGGCGAGAAGCATCTTGCAGACGAGCAGTTTCGCCTGACCGCGGAAACTTTGCATGCTAAGAATTCGAATTCGACCGGAATGGCTTCCGGAGCAAGTTCGCACTAGAGAGTCTTGACGAGGAATGCGACAGTCTGGGACAGGAGCCCGGCGATGACTACTTCAATCCGCAGACTCTGCTTGCTTCTCGGTCTACTGGTGCCGTTGGTGGCTCAGCCGGGTTTTTCCCAACAGCAACCGTCTCCCGCCTCCGTCGGCGACTTGGCAATGATCAAAGATGCGGCCTCCGAGATCGCCGCCGGCAAGTTAGATCACGCCGAGGAGGAGCTGCAATTTGTGCTGCGCTCCACCCCGGACGAATTTCATGCTCTGAACTTGTTGGCAATTGTCCGAGCTCAGCAGAAGAGGGAAGAGGAAGCGGAGCGCCTCTTTCAGCGGGTCATAGCGTCGCACCCCGAGTATGCGGGCGCGCATGCAGGCTTGGGCCTGCTCTATGTGCAACTGGGCGAGTCCGATCTCGCCGTCCCACAATTGCATGAAGCTCTGCGGTTCGATCCGGGACGCGCTGATGTTCAAGCGGCGCTAACATCCATTTGGCGTGATCAGGCGCATGCGGCTGTGGCCCAAGGGGAATTGGAAAAGGCTCTAGCACTCATGATCGAGGCTCGCAAGCTCAGTCCATCGAACCCAGACGTCGAATATGACTTTGGCATGGTGGCCCTCAAGATGTCTTTGTTCTCCGATGCCGTCGACGCCTTCCAGCAGACTCTCAGGTCGAAACCAAACGATCCCCAGGCTCTTTATGGATTGGGCCGCGCGCAAGTGTCTCTGGCAAAGTTCGAAGACGCGCACTCGACCTTTGACGAATATCTGAAGCTTCGTCCTGAAGATCCCTCGGGGCACTACGCGCAGGGTATGGTGCTACAGGCTCTGCAACGCGCAGCCGATGCTCGCCAGGAATTCGAGCGGTCGATTCAACTCCAGCCACAACAGACCGAGTCGTACCTGCAACTGGGCTTGATCGAACTGGATACGGGAAACCCCAAAGAGGCGGTAGAAGATTTTGCTCGCGTACTCAAACGCGATTCGCATCACGCGCGTGCGCTTACTGGAATAGGTCGCGCCAAGTTTCAAGAAAAAGACTACGTCGGCGCCGCTTCTTTGCTGGCGAATGCAGTCTCGGACGACCCTAAACTACGGGAAGCCCATTACTACCTGGGCCTTACCGACGCGCGTCTCGGACGCAAAGAAGAATCCGAAAAAGAGCTGCAAATTGCCAGCGAACTTGAACACGCAGAAGCCGAAAAGCAACGCAACCAGATGAAGATCGTCAATACCGATCAAGTTCGCGTACCCGCCCCGCCCCCGAGCCAATAGTCCGGTCGGATCCCTGAACTCACCTACTTCTCGACCGGGTTGCCGCCCTCCAGTTGCGCATGTGGCCAGCCATCGATCCAAGCCAAGGTCGAAATCTGAAGGTAAGCCTCGCCGGTCGTCGCGTCATAAGCGTGAAAGACAATAATGTCTCCACTCTTTTGTTGAAGCAAAGACTCGCCGCCCGGTCCCATCCATCGGCTGTTTCCCAAAAGCAGAGGCGTTCCGCCTCCATCGAGCATTGGACTTCCCTTCGCGTCTACGTAGGGCCCGGTAACCTTGCGCGCCCGGCCGACCATGGTTTTGTAACTGCTCTTGGTGCCGCGGCAACACAGATCGAAGGACACAAACAGATAGAAGTAGTTGTCGTGGTGAATGATGAATGGAGCTTCAATCGCCTGCCAATCGCCGGGCAGCCCCGGGGGATTCGGCGGCGGATTCGCCGGCTTCTTGCGCTGCGCCAGCGAATAGATCTTTGTGTCTTCAGTAGAAAGTAATCCGGTCTTGGCGTCAATGCGCCGCATCTTGATTCCAGTCCAAAAACTGCCGAAAGCAAGCCACGGTTGCCCCTTTTCGTCAATTATCAGATTCGGATCGATCGCGTTGAAGTCGTCTTCCGACCTTGAACGAAGCACCAGTCCCTTATCCACCCACCGATAGTCGGGGCTCGCAGGATTCAAAGTCTTGTTGGTAAGCAACGCAATTCCGGAAGTATTCTTACCAAATACAGAGAACGCGTAATAGAGATGGTACTCACCATTCCAGTAGGAAATATCGGGGGCCCAAAGCTCCTTTGTGGCCGGACTTTCTTTTTTGATCCACTCGGGAATCTTTTCGAAGACATATCCGCAAAGCATCCAGTGATGCAAATCCCGAGAACAGCGGATCGGCATCTCTCCCTTCCGTACGGGTCCATTATTGGTTCCGAACACATACCAGGTGTCACCATCTTTGGCAATCGAAGGGTCGTGAGTGTATTTCACATCCCCATCCACCGCAATAAAGCGCGGAGTGCTTTCAGGCGCTCCTAGGTCGTTGCCCAACGCTTGTATGGAGAAGCAGAAGAGAAGAAAGCAGAAAGCTCGCAGGCGCATGATTCCTCTCGGCAAACGGCGGGGCGGATTGTTCCGAAAACCCGGCACGCAATTCTATCAGCAAACGTTTACCGTTCCCGCGTCCGTATTTCTTGGGTACTGTCCTAAACTTGAGTTTAGGACAGTACCATTTCTTGCCAGAGCTCCCCAGAGGGGCCTTCCTACTAGATTTCGGAGCCCGAGCTCGATATGGGAGTATTAATAGCTCTTTAGCTTCCGTCCGAAACGCTGGAACGCTTGGCACAACCGTTAAGGTAATGGTGACTCCGCAAGTCTGCACGGTTTGCCTTGACGGGTAGGAGCAGCTACGTCTTTACGCTTGTGAAACTACAAGCTTCCTACAGAATGTGGCTAATCCCCGGCGGCGGCGGCGAAAGTTTTGTAGAACTTTTTCTTAGCCCGGGCTCGAACCTCGTCAAGTTCAGCGTGCAAACGTCTGATTTCCGCGTCCAGTTCAATGAAGGTCAAACATTGAGCGGTGATCAGGCGGTCTGCTTTCACTCCGGCATAATCCTGCGCTCCCGCGGTTTTTAAATAAATGCGGGCAGAAGGCAGTTGCGTTCTGGGATCGCTGTCCAGATACACAAAATCCAGGCTCGAGGTTTCCATGATGGAGCGATTATGGCACGATTCGTTTTGCGAAACATTATTAAATCAGTTTCATCGGGAACACGCGTCCAGATCGGGAAGACGTTCCCTGCCGGACATTTTGGATGTAGAAATCCACAGCCCCCAAGTTATCCACTATTGGCGAAATGATTTCGCGGTCCTATAATCCGCGCCATGGAAACCATAAATCTTGATCTTGTTTTTCTCGACAGTGAACCGAAAACCAAAGGACAGCTGGCACACGTGCGGGTGAAGGCGGCCGGGAACAAGAACTATGGTTCGCTTAAGGCCGAAGCGCTGATCACTGCGCCGTGCGTGAGTTTCCGTGAATTCGATGCGGAGATTCATCGCTTGCAGACAGAACTGGAAAACATCCGCGCCGAGGCACGGAAAAAGTTCTCCCGCGCGCAGGCGGTAGTGATTCCTGCGGCCTGAGTCGCATCTTGAGACGTTTTGAAACGCGCCCTTATTGGGATGTTTGGGCCGTGTTCTGGCGGTTTTTTCCTCGGCGGTCGGGGGAAGAGCGGCAAAGAGCAATCGGTATCCGACAATGACGATCTTATTGCTTGACATGGAACTCTCTGAGGCGTTAAACCTCTTAAGTCATCCCCGCACCTATTTTTGTTTGCGCGTTTGCAAACGCTTGCGCAAGAGTGTGTCGCGATCATTGCCGCTGAATGAGACTGTTCACAGAGCTGAAGTACAGAACTGAAGTGCAGAACCGAAGTGATGTCCATCACAGACAGTCAGACACGCATCGCGTAACGTCTGGTGTTCGCCTATGACAGACCCTGTCGTTCGAAGCGTCCATGATTCTTCGTACCGCATGCGCCCATGAATTCCTTTTCCGCCACAGAGGAGCTAATCCATGCCTGAGAAAGCCGAAATTCGTCACACCCTGAGCGAGCAGCAAGCGCGGCAGCTCGCAAACGTCACCAAAACCGTCCCTATGATGGAAGCGATCACGCCGCGCTGGCTGGTCACTTTCCTTTCCTGGGTGCCCGTGGAGGCCGGAACCTATCGCGTAAACAAAGTGAAGCCGACGCGGCCGGGAACGCGCACCATCGAGTGCAGTCCGGACGAAGAGGTTGACCTGCCGGAAATCTACGTCGACTACGAAGAAAAGCCACGCGAATACACGCTGAACGCGGTCACCACCGTTCTCGACGTGCAGACGCGCATCTCCGATCTGTATCGCAGCCCGCACGATCAGATCCGCGAACAGCTTCGGTTGATGATCGAAAAAGTAAAAGAGCGCCAGGAAAACGAACTGGTGAACAATGCCGAATACGGTTTGTTGAATAACGTGGTGCCGGAGTTCCGCGTCAAAACCAGAAAGGGAGCACCCACACCCGACGATCTGGATGAGTTGATCGCAAGAGTCTGGAAGGAGCCGGGATTTTTCCTGGCGCATCCGCGCACCATCGCTGCATTCGGCCGCGAATGCACGCGGCGCGGCGTTCCCCCACCCACCGTAAATCTATTTGGAGCGCAATTCGTGACTTGGCGCGGTCTACCGTTGGTTCCTTGCGACAAGCTCGCGATCAAGAACGAGAAAACCAACATTCTGCTGCTGCGCACTGGCGAGAAAAAACAGGGCGTAATCGGACTATTCCAGCCCGGACTTCCTGGGGAAGTGACGCCCAGCCTTTCGGTTCGCTTCATGGGCATCAATCACAAAGCGATCGCTTCCTATCTGGTTTCGCTCTACTGCTCGATTGCCGTGCTCACCGAAGATGCAATCGGCGTGCTGGAGAATGTCAATGTCGACCAATACCACGAGTACAAGTAACCGTCTGGGGGCCGACGCGCTGACATCATCTCCCGCGCAGGGACACGGACCGGGACACCGGCCGGGACAGCGAGAAGATGCGGAACAGTATGAAAGCGCGTCGCCCTTTGTGACCGCGGTACCCGACGCGGCGGTGATCGCAAAACTCGCCAACGAGTTCTTTGCGGCGCTGCCGCTTGCGCCAAAACTGCCGCAAGAAACAGTGCCTTCGGAATTGGCAAGCGGCGCGGCGCCTGCGATTCCTGGTGCGCCGCCGCAGGCCGTTATGCCGGATTATCCGCGGGAGATGTTCTTGTTTTCCGCCGCGCCTAACGCTCCTCCCGTTCCGGGTCTGCCGCGGCCGCCGTCGTCGCCTCCGACCGCGGCGTTGAATGAAGCGGACTTTCGCGCGATTGCGGCTTCCCTGGCGGGCGCAACCTCGTTGGCGCCGCAAATCACGACCGGCGCTCCACCACCGGCAATCCCCGGCTCGTCTTCCGCTTTTCCGGATGGTGAAAAGGCTGGCCCGTGGTCGAATGCGCCGCAACTTGCGCCCAACACCGAGATGTATTCTTTTCCCGCCGTTCCGGCCATGCCGTCGACACCGCCGACCGCACCGCCGAGCGGGTCGGATCTTGCGGCAGCTCCCAACTCGCCCGCTGCGGCAACGTCAGTGGCTCCGGGAGCCCCGATTCCGCCGACCACTTACCAGCAGGGTCAGTCTGGCGATCAGGGCGGCACCGGACGCACTGATCCATGGGCGCTGGCCCCAAATTTCCCCACGCAAAGCGAAGCATTCTCTTTCCCGCGAGTGCCGGGCGCATCCGTTCCCGGCGTCCCGCAAGTGGAAACCTCGCAACCAAGTTTGCCGGCGTCTCAGCCGGCGCTCGGCACCGTCCCACCCGCGCCGCCCGCTGCGCCGCCGGCGAGTGTGCCGGAGTCGTTACCCGGCTCGCGCAACGCCGGCGCGCCTCAATCGCACCTTCCGGTTACGGGCGAGTCCATGGACGCCGGAAAGACGGCGTACGGCATTTCGGCGCCGAATCTTCCCTCCGCAAGCGAGATGTTTTCTTTTCCAGGAGTGCCGGGTGCGCAATCTCCTCCTGGTGTTCCGGTTGTGCCATCGTCCATACCGACGGCGCTTCCCGCGGAAAGCGATCTGCGGAACTCAACTACGTTTCCCGGCGCATCGCCCGTTACGGCGCCCGCGCCAGATTCTCCCAAGGCTTCCTCAACACCAGGTGAGTCCTTCGAGTTCCGCCCCGATCTGGCGCCGGCAGAACTGGGAATCTCCAAGCGTCCTCTCGATCCTCGGCTGATCCGCCAGGATTTTCCGATCCTGCAAGAGCGGGTTCATGGCAGGCAGTTGATCTGGCTCGATAACGCGGCTACTACGCAGAAGCCGAATGCGGTCATCGACCGCTTGTCGTATTTTTATCGTCACGAGAATTCCAACATTCACCGCGCCGCCCACACGCTCGCGGCGCGCGCTACCGACGCGTATGAAAGCGCGCGGGAAAAATCCCGCCGCTTCCTCAACGCTTCCTCGACCCGCGAAATCATCTTTGTTCGCGGCACCACCGAAGGCATCAACCTGATTGCGCAAAGCTGGGGGCGCCGCCACGTCGAAAAGGACGATGAGGTCGTCATCACATGGCTGGAACACCACGCCAACATCGTTCCCTGGCAACAACTGTGTTCCGAGAAAGGCGCTCGCCTGCGTGTGGCGCCAGTGAACGATCGCGGAGAAGTGATTCTCGAAGAGTATGAGAAGCTGCTGAGCCCGCGTACAAAAGTTGTCTCGTTCAGTCAGGTCTCAAATGCTTTGGGCACCATCACTCCGGCGCGCGAGATGGTCGAGATTGCACACCGTTATGGCGCGCGGGTTGTGGTCGATGGCGCGCAGGCCGTCTCCCACATGCTGGTGGACGTACAAAGTCTCGATTGCGACTTCTACGTGTTTTCCGGTCACAAGGTCTTTGGGCCGACCGGAATTGGCGTGGTCTATGGCAAACTTGATGTGCTGGAAAACATGCCTCCCTGGCAAGGCGGCGGCAACATGATCGCCGATGTCACCTTCGAGAAAACGACCTACCAGTCCGCGCCAGCGCGCTTTGAAGCTGGCACCGGCAATATCGCCGATGCGGTTGGCCTGGGTGCGGCCCTGGACTACGTAGAAGAGATAGGAAGGGAAAGCATCTCCGCCTACGAGCACCAGTTGCTGAACTACGCTACCGCAGGATTGCTCACAGTTCCCGGCTTGCGCCTGATCGGAACCGCACGAGAAAAGGCTGGCGTGTTGTCTTTCGTTCTCGACGATGTCCGCACCGAAGATGTGGGCGCCGCACTCAATCAGGAAGGCATTGCGGTGCGATCCGGTCATCACTGCGCTCAGCCGATCCTGCGCCGCATGGGCGTCGAAAGCACGGTGCGTCCGTCACTGGCTTTCTATAACACCCGCGAGGAAATCGATACGCTCGTCATGACTCTGCTGCGGTTGCAGCCGGGGCGCGGACAGCGGACGCTGTGATAAGAGCAGAGACGTCGAAACACGCTTCCGCGTTTTTCTGACAAGCGTCGGCGCACTTTCTTTCCGGGTTCCTTCGCGCCTGCGTTCCAGGTCTCTGTCCAGGCGACAAACGGTCTGTGCATCAGGCTGTGTACGCCTCCACTGCTCCAGCGACCACTCCTTCGATTGCCGTGGCAATCCCCTGCGGGGCTGCGAGTCGCGCTATTATGCGAGTAATTCAAGTGGCAGGCCGATGTTCTCCTCACTCAGAGCGCGCACATCGAAAGCCCGCATGGTTCGTTCCGGTCTCGGGATCGCCCTTTCCGCGCGCGCCGGGCATGTAGCGCTCACAATATTGATCGGTGCAGAGAAACGATCCGCCTTTCTGTACTCGCTTGGCAACTCCTGGCTCTTGCGGATCAAAGCTATCGTTGGGACCCTGAGGATTGAGTGCCACCTCTCCAACACCGCGCAACTGCGAATAGTAATCGGGGCGATACCAGTCTGAGACCCACTGCCAAACGTTGCCGGACATGTCATAGAGGCCAAAATCATTGGGCTCGAACGAGGCAACGGGTGCCGCCCCGGCGTAGCCGTCCTCGGAACTATTCTTGTCGGGGAAATGCCCTTGAAATGTATTGGCCTTCCATTTTCCTCCGGGTTTGAGTTCGTTGCCCCAGGCATAATCCTGGCGATCACGGCCGCCGCGGGCCGCGAATTCCCACTCTGCTTCCGTGGGAAGCCGCTTGCCCGCCCATTTCGCATAGGCCACTGCGTCTGGCCAGGCAATGTGAACTACCGGATATTTTTCTTTGTCCAGAAGATCGCTTTTCGGTCCTTCCGGGTGGCGCCAATTCGCGCCCCGCACAAACCTCCACCATGCGAGTGGATGATCGAGCAAGACGGGGCCCGCGGGAGGCGTGAATACGACGGAGCCGGGAGTTAGGTCCTCCGGGGCGAGGTTGGGAAATTCCTTCGGGTCGAGCGGGCGCTCAGCAATGGTCACATACCGGGTCGCCTTCACGAATCGCGCGAATTCTTCGTTGGTGACGTCGGTGCGATCCATCCAAAAGCCCTTCACTTCTACCTTGTGAACCGGTTGCGCGTCCTCCATGTGCTCAGTTCCCATCCAAAAGCGGCCCCCCGGTATCCACACCATGCCTGCTGGAGCATTCTGCGAACGGCCGGGATTGGTCGGGGCTGTGGCGTCTCCCTTGTCAACCAAAGCCGCCTGGCGCAACGAACGCCGGGAAACTCCGGAGTCGCACTGCTCGGGGCTCTGCGCAGTCGTGTTCTGAGCTGCGGGCGCGCGATTTTGCGCCGTGGCCCAAATGCCTATACCCAATAACAGCAGGCGTCCGGTTGAGAGCTTGGATCGGCGCTTTGCGTAGCTCATTTCAGTTCCACCTTCACGCTTTCAACTTCTCCAGTAAACGGAAACGGACTCGTATAGTTGGGCGAAACCGGCGAACCGCGATCGTAGCCGATATCGAACGTGTCGGTGTTATTGCCGATTCCGGTTACGTGTCCGGAACCGACGGCTTTCCCGTTAATCGAAAGCGTAATTACCCCGCTCACCGGTCGCGCAGGCGCGAAGGGAACTGCGGTCTGCTCCGCGGGTGGCGAATCGGGCGCGAACTCTACCGCAACCGTTACTTTGCCCGCAGGCAACTTTTCAGAGGCTACAACCTGGCCTACGCGGTGTGCATTGATGTTGCTCTCGTAAATCAGGGTCCCATTCTTGGCGTAGAGCGTAAAGCCGCCATTGCGGCCGCCCTCGACGACAATTGCGCCTGTGGCGCCGCTCGCCGGTATGTCCAGATCGGCAGTGATCACATGCGCTCGTTGCGACAGCCGCGGGGCGGAAGACGGCATGATCGGATCCTGTCCGTGGCGATAGAGGAACGAAGTTTTTCCATTAGTGATGAAGGGCACATCGTTGCGCAGCGGCTCCAGCGGGTACACATGGTTGCGCTTCGCTTCAGAATCAAAAAGCGCTACCAGCTCCTTCAACTTATCGGGATACTGCGCGGCAACATTGTGCGCCTGACTGTAGTCGTCGTCGAGATGATAGAGTTCCCACGGCTTGGCCTCGGGGGCAGAGTTGAACGTGGACCTATCGGTCGGCCACGGCAGATGATTGAAGGAACCCGCCCACCATCCATCCTTGTAAATGCCCCGGCTGCCCAACATTTCGAAATACTGAAGGTTGTGACGGCTGGGTGCGTCAGGATGGTCGAACGTGTAGGCGAAGCTGATGCCCTCCAGCGGCGACTGCTTGATTCCATTCACCTCCGTGGGCGGAGTGATGGAAGCCAGTTCGTAGATGGTCGGCGCGATGTCGTTCACGTGGGTGAATTGGCTGCGCAGGCCGCCGGTCTGGGTAATATGGCCGGGCCACGAAACGACTAAAGGATCGCGCGTTCCGCCGAGGTGAGAGGCTACTTCTTTGGCCCACTGAAACGGCGAGTTGAGTGCCCACGCCCAGGCCGTGGCGTAGTGATTGCCGAAGAATTCGCCGCCCAGATCGTCGATTCTTAGCAGGCGGTCGGCCACACTTGGCGGCTTGCCGTCGACGTTAACCGCATCGTGGCCATCGAAACCGCCTTCGGCGCTGGCTCCGTTATCGCCGGGAATGTAGAAAACAATCGTGTCGTCGTTGTGGCCGTCGGCGTGGATGGCGGCCAGAAGGCGCCCGATTTCATAATCAGTCTGTGCTAGAAAGCCGGCGTAGACTTCCATCTGCCGCGTAACGAGCTTCTTCGCGTCAGGGGAAAGCGAATCCCAGGCGGGGATCTCTGAGGGCCGCGGCGTAAGTTCGGTGTTGGCGGGGATTACGCCAAGTTGCTTTTGCCGTTCGAACGAGCGTGCCCGCAGGACATCCCATCCTTCGTCAAACTTACCCTTATATTTCGCGACCCATTCTGCGGGCACATGGTGGGGCGTGTGAGTGGCGCCTGTAGCGAAATACAGGAAAAACGGCTTGTCTGGAGCCTGCGCATCGTGGCGGTGTACCCAGCCAATGGCATCGTCGGCCAGATCAGTGGTCAAGTGTTCGCCGGCTCGCCGCGCGATCAGCGGATCTACCGGAAGCGTGTCGCGATAGAGGATCGGGTCCCACTGGCTGGTCGCCGCGCTCAGGAAGCCGTAAAAATACTCGAAGCCAAGTCCAGTCGGCCAGCGATCGAAAGGTCCGGCGGCGTTGATCTCCCACATCGGCGTGTTGTGCCATTTCCCGAAGGCGGCCGTGCTGTAGCCATTATCCTTAAGTACCTCCGCCAGCGAAGCAGATTCCCTCGGCCACATGGAGTTGTATCCGGGATAGCCCGAGGCCAGTTCTTCGATGTTGCCGAAAGCCATCTCATGACTGTTGCGCCCCGAGAGCAGCGCCGCGCGCGTGGGTGAACACATGGCGTTGACGTGGAAACGGTTGTAACGGAGTCCCTTGTCGGCAAGGCTCTGTAGGGTGGGTGCATCCACCGGGCCACCGAAAACATTGGTCGCGCCGAAACCGACGTCGTCGAGAAGAATCAGAACTATGTTCGGCGCCCCGGTGTGCGCTTTGGGGCGCTGCGGCCAGTCAGGCTTTGAAGTATCGCGCTGGTCGATCTTCCCGTTGAATGCAGGATCGGGCTTGGGAAGCTTAGTGTCATCGGCTGCAAACGCAGAGGTAAGCAAGCTCGTAAGGAACAATAAGATTAGAAAATGGCGTTTCATCGTTCTCCTGTCATAACCGCGCCGTAGATCGATTCACCAGTTGTATCTTCACGGTGTTGATAGTTTCAGCAAAGCTACTTATTATCACTGCTCTTAGTTACATCTTTCAGTGCATCAAGAAATGACTTCGAGCCTGGTGTGCGGTGAATTCGGCCATTAAAAACATCGTCCCACGTGATGTAGGGATAAAGATGATGAGCTTTCGCCTGATCTTCAAACAGAGCTTTTAGTTCAGCCAGTTTTTCAGGGTACTTCTTGGCTAAGTCAATGCGCTCCGTGAAGTCCTCGCTGAGGTTGTAAAGCTCCCAGGCGTTTTCATCAAAAGGCTCTTTGCTTTGGAAGTTTCCAGTGATAAAGCTGCTTGGATATGCCAACTCAGCTTTCCAGCCGTCGTGATAAATCGATCTCGCACCAAAGATATAGTAATACTGCAGCGTGTGACGCGAAGGTGCCTTGGCATCGTCAATCGAATATGCGAATGAAGTTCCCTCAACGGGTTGCTGCTGGATTCCCCGGATCTGCTCGGGCGCCTTGATGCCAACAACATCGAGAGTCGTGGGAAGAACGTCAATGACATGGCTGTATTGGGTGCGGATTCCTCCCTTGTCCTTGATGCCTTTCGGCCAAAAAACGATGAGACCGTTGCGCGTACCGCCTTCGCTGTTCGCATCCTGTTTCCAGAACTTGAAGGGCGTGTTGGCGGCCTGTGCCCAGCCGAGCGGATAATTTCCGTTGGTGGCGTCGGGCGTGCCGATTTCACCAATCTTATTTAGGTTTTCGGCGATATTTTCTTCTTCCGTAATGGGCTTGCGCACGAAGCCCTGATCGATGACTCCGTTCAAAGTGCCTTCTTTGCTTGCGCCGTTGTCGCCCAGCATGACGAAGACGAGCGTGTTATCCAGTTGGTTGATCTCTTTCAGGTGATTGATCAAACGGCCGACTTCATAATCCGTGTACGTGAGATAACCCGCATAGATTTCCATGAAGCGGGCGTAAAGCTTTTTCTCATCACCCGACAATTGATCCCAGGCTTTGATGTTCGGGTTGCGATCGGGAAGTATCGCGTTGGCAGGAATGATGCCCAGCTTCTTCTGGCGCGCAAAAACCTCCTCACGGAAAGCGTCCCAGCCCTTATCGAATTTGCCTTTGTATTGATCGCTCCAGTATTTGTCTACCTGGTGCGGGGCATGCGTGGCGCCCGGCGCGTAATAAAGGAAGAAAGGCTTTTCCGGAGCTGACTTCTTCTGACGATCGATATAAAAGATGGCTTTATCGGTGATCTGCGCGCTGAGGTGGCGGCCATCGGGACGAGTGTGAGCCTGATCTTCCACCAGGTCCGGTTTGTATTGGTCGGTTTGTGAACCGAGGAATCCGAGGAAGTGGTCGAAGCCTTTTCCGGTTGGCCAATGATCAAACGGGCCAGCGTCGGTCGCCTCTTCGTCCGGGGTCACACCATATTTGCCCACCGCGAAAGTGTTATAGCCATTGTCACGAAGAATTTCTGCAATGGTGCCGGCGGTGGGAGGCAACCTGCCGTCCCAGCCGGGGAATCCGGCGGACATGATGGTGTGCGAAAATCCGGAAACGTGCACGGATGCGCTGTTACGGCCAGTCAGCAGCGCGGAACGGGTTGGAGCGCAGATTGCGGTGGTATGAAAGTTCGTATAGCGCAAACCATTCGCGGCGAGAGTGTCAAACGTAGGAGTATTAATGATACCGCCGAAGGTGGCAGTGGCGCCAAAGCCCACGTCATCGAGGAGAATCCAGACTACGTTTGGGGCGCCGGCCGGCGCTTTCACGGGCGCCGGCCACCATTCTTTTGAATCGGCTAGGGTTCTGCCAACGACGCCTTGATATGGCTGCGCCTCTTGGGCATCGAGCGCGAGTTCCGCACTCAACGCAAGTATTAACATCAATGTCAACACCTTCAATACGCTGGTTTTGTTCACAGAAGTTCTTCCCCCGGGAATTGTTTTGCGTTGCACCTGCCTACTTCACCATTGGTCCATTGGCTGCAAGTTCGCTGCCTTCGACCTTTGACTTGAAAATTGGCCACAGCAATTGCGCATACCATTGATCGCCTTCGTAATGCGTGATCCCGTAGGACTTTGGATACTCGCGGGAGATATGTGCCGTGCCGAAAATGACGTCCCACAAAAAGAACATGTTTCCGAAATTGCCTTTGTAGTAGCCGATACCATCGTCGGTTGCATCCGCATGATGGGCGTGATGCGTGGCGGGTGTCGAGATCAGGCGTTCCAGCACCCAGGCAACCGGATGAAGAACCTTGCACTTATAAAAAGGTTTGTCCCACGGAATGCTGGAGTGCGCCAGGGTTGTGATTATGCCCTTCAGGCCAAGCACGATCAGCGCCGGACCACCCAAACCCAAATACACAAGGGCAGCGGTCAGATAAATCTGCGAGAAGAAAATCGTGTAGATCACATTTTGGCGGCTTGCCATGGCCATACCCATGTAAGCGGCTGAATGGTGAGTGCGGTGGAATCTCCACAACCATGGGACCTGGTGATGCAGACGGTGATACCAATATTGGGTCAGGTCGTCGGCCACGCAGATGATGAAGACCCCCCAGAAGAACGGAACCCACGCGAAGTGGTTCTTGAGTCCGGGCAGGACAAAGGGCAAAACTTTCAGGCCAAAATAAGTGACAATCGGTCTTATAACGATGTAGGACGCGGCGAAACATGCGATGTCGGTAGCCCTTTCATTCTTGGTCCACCGCCCTTCGTAGAGGCCAAACGAGAACTCCAATATCCCCAGAATGAACACGAAGAGCGTAAGCCCGTAATTGTTAAGCGGGCCAAGAGTGTGTTCAAAAGACTGATAATAGCGGAGCAGAGGAACCGAAGCGTTCGCTGTCTGCTGCCACGGTCTCTGGCCGGTGAAGTAAAACGTGAGAAACATCAGCGCCACCGGCAGCGCATAGATCAGCACACTGGCTAACCCGTTGCGGATGATTCTTTCCCGAACCTCGGCATCGATTTTCATAAAAAGCTCTCCAGTTATTTGGCTTGTGAAGAAATCTGTTCCGTCGCGGATTTGCTGGTCAGCGCTTTGCGTGTAAAGTGCAAGCCGCCCAGCAGAATCAAAAGAGGCACGGCGGTAGCGACAACGCCAACCAAGATTTTTTTGACCAACAGCGTCACGTCTTGTAATCGCATTGCCATGTACTCCTTATCGCTCGTTATCCTTACCGCTTCTTCAAACTCTTAACCGACAAAGCGACCCGAACAGCGGCGCTAGAACGTGAACTTCGCCGCCACCTGGATCTCACGCGAGATTCGCTGGAACGTTGTGGGGGAGCCCGCCGACGAGATGGTTCCGAAAGCGGGAGAACCAGAGATGTTCGGCACAAGTGTGGTGCCGGTTGCGGCCGGTCCGGGCGCCGTCGCCGACGGATTGTTGAACTGCGGCGTGTTGAACAGGTTGAAGAACTCGCCGCGGATTTGCAGTGTCTTCGATTCGGCCACCTGGAAGTTCTTGAAGACCGAGAAGTCCACGTTCTTCGTTCCCGGCCCCTGAAGGATGTTGCGTCCCGAATCTCCCCACTGTCCGTTGGCCAGCGGCCCGGTAAGTGGAATGCTGACAAAGGCTGAGGTGTTGAACCACTCATGAATGTTGCGTTTGTCCGTCGGCAGCGATCCATTACCGTAGCCGGGGACCAGCTCGGCGCGGGGCGTAAGGCCGTCACCCACGCCATTGGCCGAAGTCACGGAAAACGGCAAGCCATCGAAGTATTGCAGAATCGCATTCACCTGCCATCCCTGGATCACGGGTTTCAGCTTGCCCTCGGCTTTGAAGGGAAGCTGATAATTGGCGCTGGCTACAAAGCGGTTGGGGATGTTTAGATCCGAATCGCCGTAATCGGCGTGGATGTTGTAGGGATTTACAACGGCGCCGGGGCTATTCGTGTTTTCGTCAAGCGCGTGGCTGTAAGTGTAGGAAGCCAGGAAGCTAAAATCGCGCGCGCGGCGCTCGGCCGAGACCTGGATCGCGTTGTAGCTGGAAATCTGATTGGTCTCAAGCTGGTTTATCTGTGCAAAGAACGGATAAGGACGATTCACCGTGACGTTTGTAGTTCCCGGCGAACCTGCGTTGATATCGTCCAAAGTGTCGAGATGCAGACCGCGCGTTCCGACGTAAGCGACCGTGACTGTGGTGAAAGGAGCGACCTCCCGTTGAAGGCTGGCATGCCACTGTTCGCTGTAAGGTGTCTTGGCATGAGGATCCTGGGCGAAGACCGGCAACCCTGCCGGCAACGCGCTGGCGTTGGTTGCCGGAGTGTGCACGAATCCATCGGAGGCGAAGTTGAACGGCGTGCCATTTGTCGCATTCGCACCGTAGACCGAGGAGTTGTTAAACGCCCAGTAGTCGATG
>Ga0209006_10001192_pt1 | contig 23609 bp, 14 predicted proteins | sample JacPin_JW_Ref_O2_FD_188567 | JGI IMG/M metagenome (GOLD analysis project Ga0209006, IMG submission 188567) | Forest soil microbial communities from Algoma, Ontario, Canada - Jack Pine, Ontario site 1_JW_Ref_O2 (SPAdes) (version 2) | ecosystem: Environmental > Terrestrial > Soil > Boreal... | reverse complement strand
CCCAATACCCTTCTTTCTTGATTTTCTCGTTCGGGATGGAACCCTCAACGACCAGTACGAATGGCTCAAGTTTGCCTTCTTCGGCCATGTAGAAGTGCTTCATGAAGTCGTCGCCGCACTCGTACGCCAGAACCGGATTGTGCAGGTGGACTTTCGGCAATCCGGGGATTGCGCCTAAAATCACGTCCTCGATGCTCGGTTGCGTCGCGGCTGTGATCGACACCGAATCTCCGTCGCAGCCCAGGCCAGCGGTGATCCAAAGGATGTGCACCTCTTTAACAGCAGGCGGTTTCTGCGTAGACCGACCATATGGAACTGTCTCAGTTGCCATCGCGGGATTACTCCTTTTCCAATTAAATCGCTAAGCAGACGCGTGCTCAGAAGGTGTCAATCGGCGCTGTGTAAGTCTGCCGAGACCATTTGCCCAGACCACTGGTAAGATGTGCTTTCGCCGTACCAGACTCCCGGACCTTCAGACATACGTCGATGGTTACGATTCAAAATTTGGATCGGGATTAGAATCAACCCATTACAGGATGGTTACAAGGGCAGGCACCCCATATTACTTCTCCAAGGAAGTCCCATAGACGACGTAAGGGATTCCCCTACTCATGGAACAGACACGAGGGCATGCAAACGGGCTGGAGTATGCGTGGCGGGCAAATCACTTGTTCGATAGGGGCACTTACTAGCGCTTTATTGCACCCCGATGCCAGCGAGTAAGCCGCCATCCACCAGGTAGTCGCCGCCGGTGCAGAATGCCGCCTTATCCGACAAAAGAAAAGCCGCGAGCTCCGCTACCTCCTCCGGCGTACCGATGCGACCTAGGGGATGAGCGGCACCGAAGCGTTCGAAAACCGTTTCTGCCGGAACATCGGGTGCGAAATGTGCCGCCGACATTGCCAGCATCGGAGTGCGGACGGAACCAGGACTGATGGAATTGACGCGGACGTGATCCGAGGCATGATCAAGAGCCAGCGCGCGCGTGAGGCTGTGCGCGGCTCCCTTCGAAGCCGCATAGGCGGCAACTCCACGCTGGCAGGCGAAACCCTGCACTGAAGACAGAATCACGATCGCCCCGCCACCGCGTTTCTTCATCTCAGGAACGCCAAAGTGTGCAAGCAGATAGATGCTGCCGACATTCACCATCATGCAGCGATTCCAAACTTCAGGTTCTGTCTCCACGGCTGTGCCGAAGGGATGAATCGCCGCTGCGTTCACAATGATATCGAGTCCGCCGTGCTTCGAAACCGTTCGAGCAATCACGGATTGAACCTGATCCGGCTGGCTGACATCGCAACGCTCCACCGACAGACTCAATTTCGCCGTTTGTGCCTCCACCTCCAGTTCCAGGTTTGTCGCTGTCTCGATACCGCATGCAACCACGGTGCAACCGCCGGCCGCAAGACGCTTGGCGATGGCACGTCCGATGCCGCTCGTGCCGGTAACGATCGCAACCTTGTTCTTAAACTCAGTATTTTCAAACTCGGTCATTTATAGATTCTCCTAAGCTCGCAACTCACTGGGCGCGGCTTCCATATTGCAGACCCTCGATCACTCCACGTAATTCAGCGAGACCCTTCAGCCTGCCGATCAACGAATATCCGGGATTCACGGTTCTTGCTATATCGTCAGCGAGCAGGTGACCATGATCCGGACGCATTGGTATTTCGTAATTCGGACGGTCCTGCTCCTTCCGACGGGCTTCCTCTTTTAATAAGGCCTGAATGACACCGACCATGTCGGAACTGCCGCGCAGGTGATCCGCTTCATAAAATGATCCGTCGGATTCTCGTGCAACCTGGCGAAGATGTGCAAAGTGAATGCGCGGAGCGAATTCGTCAATCATCGCCAGCAGATCATTGTCAGCCCGCGCGCCAAAAGATCCTACGCAAAACGTCAGACCATTTGACGCGCTGTCAACGCCGTCGAATATCGCGCGCACATCTTCGGCAGTCGAAACGACACGCGGCAATCCGAACAATGACCACGGTGGGTCGTCCGGATGAATCGCGAGACGGATGTCTAGTTCTTCCGCGACCGGCACGACTTCACGCAAAAACGCGACAAGATGTACGCGTAAATCGTCCGCGCTCACGCCTTGATACTCCTCCAGCAATTTCCACATGTCGGAACGGGTGTGGGATGCTTCGGCTCCCGGCAGACCGGCAATGATCGTACGCTCTAGATCGTTGCGCCGGCTCTCGGACATCGATTCGTAACGGGCTTGCGCCTGGGCAATGCGGTCGGAAGAATGTTGCAGCTCCGCGCCTGGTCTCCGCAGTAGGAATAAGTCGTACGCCGTGAAATCCAAAACATCAAATCGTAGCGCATATCCCGTGCTGGGGAGCTGCCAGCGCAAGTCGGTGCGCGTCCAATCGACAACCGGCATGAAGTTGTAGCAGACTGTTTTCACGCCTGCTGAGGCGATGGCCGCGAGCGAGTCCTTCCACGCGTCAGTAAACTTTCGAAAAGGACCTTTCTGCAATTTGATGGAATTGTGTACCGGGATACTTTCCACGACGGACCAGACCAATCCGGCGGCTTCGATCAACGACTTGCGCTTTAATACTTCTTCGCGGGACCATGCCTCGCCGCGGTAAATATGATGTAGCGCGGAGACAATGCCCGTGGCTCCTGCCTGCTTCACATGATCGAGAAGAACAGGGTCTTCGGGGCCGAACCATCTCCAGGTTTCTTTCACGTTCTATATCTTATATCTCGATTTGCGCGGCGAGAGCTGACACTAGCGTCTGCCTCTGACGATAGCTCCTGACTGTCCCAATCCAGGGAGGGCGAGAGCCGTGAAATTGTCACTTTCACGCCGTCTTTTCGCGGACTGTCCATTGCACAGCGTGTTGCACCAGTTCTCGCGCGCTGCGCAACGAAAGTTTCTCTTTGATATGCGCCTGATATGATTCGACGGTTTTCACGCTGAGGTGCAGGGCCTCCGCGATCTGACGCGTGCCTTGGCCCTCGCCGATCAAGCGAAAGACTTCAAGTTCACGATCCGTGAGGTCGGAGATCGATGAATGCTCTAACGGATTTGCACCGCGAACGTAGTGTCGAAGCATACTGTTGGCGATGCGGTCGCTCACATAAATCTCACCACTTAAAATCCGGCGCAGGGCCACCAGGACTTTTTCTGTCGCCTCCTGCTTCATGATGTAGCCGTTCGCTCCCGCGCGCAATGCGCGTTCCGCGTAAATGGATTCGTCATGCATGGAAAGAATGAGCACGGGTAGCCGCGGTGCCGTCAGGCGGATGTTCTTCAGCAATTCCAAACCGTCGGGTCCATTGAGCGATATGTCGACAATAAGAATGTCAGGTTTAATGGCATGAATCGCCGATAGAGCCGAGTGCATTTCTTCGGCTTGTCCACAGACCGCTAGGTCGGCCTCCTGATTGATGAGCAGAGTCAGGCCCTGGCGGACAATCGGATGATCGTCCACTACGAAGACCATTTTTTTTCTCACGCCGCAATTGTTGTTGATCTGCGTAATACTCATCGGCGACCTCGTCACTTTTTAGTGTCTACAAGCGGAAACGAACAGGTGATCACGACTCCTCGATTGTCGCCGTTTTCTACCTTCAACGCTCCGCCGATAATTCGCGCCCGATAGCTCATGATCTGCAGGCCCATCCCCGAATCGTTGAGCGAAGGTTCGGACATTCCCAGACCATCATTTTCTATTCTCAAAGTGCCCGATTCGTCCCTGGCAAACAAGCTAATAAGAATGTTGCGGGCTTTCCCGTGCTTAATGGCATTGTTGACCGCTTCCTGAGCGATGCGATAAAGATGCGTGGACATATTGGTATCGTGAATCAGAACGGGCTCGTCAATCCGCAACCGGCAAGAGATGCTGAACAGGTCTTCCACCTCGGCGGCCCAGCGCTTGAGAGCCGACATCAGTCCATGGGAATCTGAAATCACCGGCAGCAGCCCGTGCGCCAGTTCCCTTGTCTTATTGATGGCCTCGTTCACCAGGCTGACGATCCTGGCGGCTTCGGTCGCTTCCGCAAGACCCTTGTCGGCGAGTTTCTGTTCCTGAACTTTGCTCATGAAGGCGATGCCAGTCAGGTGCTGGCCCAGACCGTCATGCAAATCCTGGCCTATGCGGCGCTGCTCTTCAGCGCTGATCTCGAGGATCGCTTTCTCCAGGCGCTTGCGCTCGGTGATGTCGGTTCCGGTGGCAATGATATAAGCTTGTGTGTTATTTTCTCCGGGAAGAATTGTGCTTGACCATGCTATGAGCCGCCGCGAACCATCCCGCGCAACCCACGAAGTTTCGTATTCTTTGCCATCGTTTTCCACCCGCAGTTTTTCGACGATGATCTTGAAGCGCTCGGCATCCTCCGGAACAACACATAGATCCCAGAAGTATTTTTCCTTCGCTTCCTCCGACGAATAGCCGGAAACCTCTTCGCAAGCACGATTGAAGCGCACGATCTTTCCCTGCGGATCAAGCACAACCACCAATGCTCCCACCGTGTGCAGAATCGCCGAAACCACATTGCGTTCTTCCTGGAGAGCTTCTTCTGTCCGCTTAAGCTCGGTGATGTCGAAACCGATTCCGTGAATAAACCAGGGCCGGCCGTTCTTGCGCCGGATCATCTTCGCTTCGCAATGGAACCAAACGACCCGTCCATCGCGGGCGAGGACGCGATACGCAGATCGCAACGCTGTTCCCGAGAGAAACATCTGCGCCGCCTCAACGCTCCAACGCTGCTTGTCGTCAGGATGAATCTGCTGGTACCAGCGAATGGGATCTTCAAGCCATTCTTCCTGTGAAAAACCGAGACTCGCTTCGATTTGCGGACTGACGTAAGCTTCGCCTATGCCCCGGTCGAGGTGCGCCATGAAAATTACCGCGGGAATCTGCTCCACCAAAGCCCGATAGATGGCCTCGGCGTTCGGCAATTGTTCTTCCTGGCCGTCGCCGTTAAAGGGATCTGCCAGTTCAGATTGGGCTTGTGAATTAGTGGAAAACACGGAGGCAAGACCTACCAGCAGCGCTTCGGCATCGGCCGGACTTATGACTGCTGCCGCGTCCGATTCCACGTGTGCGTCCCGGGCAACCGATTCGACGCTCCCTGCGGACACCATAACTGCACACTCCAGAACTGCACAACTTCACGAGACGATCGCCGATCCCGCTATTCTAGTCCCGCTGTCCAGCACCTTTACGCCGCCAGCTCGGCTCTTTGTTGAGCGACGCTTGTGTAAATCGCCTTAGGGCGTGGATCGCCCTGCCATAGGTCATTACCGCGTTTGATGACAATAATGAACCGGGAGGCTGGTCCATAAAGGGCATGAATTTGTCAGGAAAGCCGGGCATGGTGCATCCGATGCAAATGCCGCCGACATTGGGGCAACCGCCGATTCCGCTCATCCACCCTCGCTTACCTACATTGCATTGGACGACCGGTCCCCAGCAGCCCAATTTGACGATGCAGAGGGGCGAGCCATATTCGTCGGCGAATTCACCTTGCTCGTAGTAGCCGCCGCGGTCGCATCCCTCGTGGACGGTGGCACTGAACAGCCACTTTGGCCGCAACGCCTGATCGAGCGGGATCATGGGAGCGCGCCCCGCAGCCATATAAAGGAGATAGAGCAGGGTCTCCGTGAAATTGTCGGGCTGAACGGGACATCCCGGTACGCACACGATCGGAATATCGGCAGTCGATTTCCACTTCCAACCTAAGTAGTCGGGCAAACCCATGCATCCGGTGGGATTGCCTTCCATGGCGTGGATACCGCCGTAAGTCGCGCAGGTTCCAACGGCTACCACGGCCCAGGCGAGGGGCGCTAGGCGATCGATCCATTCACAGGTTGTAATGGGCTGGCCTGTTTTCTGATCGGTGCCCATGGAAGCCCAGTAACCCTCTTTTTTGTTGTTCTCGTTCGGAATCGAACCTTCAATCACCAAAATAAATGGAGCCAACTTACCTTCCGCAGCGAGATGAAAACGCTGCATGAAGTCTTCTCCGTTCTCAATGGCCAGGAAAGGATTGTGGAAATTTACTTTCGGAATCCAGGGCATGGAACCCAAAACAATATCTTCGAGACTGGGCTGTGTGGCTGCGGTCATGGCGATGGTGTCACCATCACAGCCGAGGCCGGCGGTAATCCACAGAACATCGATTTCCGAGATCGTTTCGGCCACTCGACTTCCGTTCCCACTTCTAAAGACCGCGAGGAGATCAACTCGCACAAGCCCCACGGTCGCTCAACCCGCGTATTTTACATAGTTTTCGAACGGGCGCAGGATCATTCTTCCGTCGACGTTTGGATTTCCTCCCCATCTTGCGAGTAGGGTTGTTGGCCGCTGAGGCCTCCGAGGCTTAGCGCAAAGTGACCTTGCCCGTCAGTCGGATGTCGGCGGCGGAACGCGCCACAAAAAGATCGAAATCTCCTGGAGTAATTGTCCATGCATGTTTTCCGAGATCATAGTAGGAGAACGCTCGTGGATCGAGTTTCACGGTAACGGTCTTAGTTTCGCCGGGAGCCAGATTTACCTTGGAAAATCCCTTCAGCTCCTTTATTGGACGAGGCACCGGCGCGTGACGATCTCCGACGAAAACTTCGGCCACATCAGTGCCGACACGAGAACCGGTATTGGTCACGCTGAATGTTACGTCGACATGCTGATCCGACGTCGGCGCGGAAATCGCCAGATTCTTATATTCGAACGAGGTATAGGACAATCCGTAGCCGAAGGGAAACAGCGGTTTGGTCGTCGATTTATCAAAGTGGCGATAGCCGACAAATATGCCCTCCGTGTATTCGACTTTCGTCCCTTGCGCCTTCGGATGGTAGCTGTCATGTACGGGATTGTCTTCCCATCGGCGTTCCATCGAAATTGGCAAGCGTCCCGACGGGTTGTATTCTCCAAAAATAATTTCTGACAGCGCGTCGCCGCCCTCCTGACCGGGATACCAGGCCTCGATCAATGCCGGGACGTGATCAACCCACGCGCTCATGTCGACACCACCACCGGAAGTGAGTACGACAATCGTTTTCTTGTTAGCCGCCACGATCTGATTGATGAGTTCGTCTTGCCCGGGGGGCAGACGAAACATACGATCGCCGCTCTCGCCTTCTGTATCCGCATCAAATCCCGCGGCGATAATGACCGCATCCGCGCGAGCGGCCAAAGTTTTCGATTCGGCGGAGACCAGGGTTTCAGGACGAACAATGCCGAGGTTGGCAGTGGTTTTGCCCCATCCACTCTTGACGCGATATTCGAGCTCTACCTGGTGCGGACCAGCGGCTAGAGAGATGGACGCTTCTCCCACGAACGCATACCACTGCGTCCAATTATAAATGACTATTTTTTTGTCGATGTAAAGGCGGTATCCGCCGTTCTCGCCGGGGCCTTGTACGAACGCCAGATAGTTTCCCGGGGTACTCGGCGTGAAGTAACCGCTCCATCGAATGGAGACGGGATTGTCTACACCACCCTCATTGCGAGCCGGTACGTAGTGGACGGTTTTATCATAGCGCGTGATCGACGGTGAGCCGCTTAGATCGAGATTGTTGAAAAACTCAGCCTTCACACCCTTCGTGCCGCCAGCAGCTTCGGTCGTAAATTCAGTCTGCTTGGCCATTTCCTCAAGCGTCGGTATCCCCGGCAAGTAAAAGACCTTCGCTCCCGCACCTATGTAGTTCACCACACCCTCCAGATAACTCACCTGCGTGAAGGGCTTGGCTTCGGCACTGCCTCCACCACCGGGTTGTGCCGGATAGGCATCCGGGCCAATAACGGCAATGGTTCTGATGCTTCCCTTCTCAAGAGGAAGAATGTTGTCGTCATTTTTCAGCAAAACCATACCCGCGCGCGCCGCTTCGAGTGTCGCCCCTTTGCCTGCGAGATTCAGAAGTGGCATCGATGGGTCGGTCTGGTCGCGGTCGAGCCAGCCAAATCGAATCGCGGTGCGCAGGATGCGCCGCACTTTATCGTCGATGGTCGCTTCGGTGACGGTTCCAGCTTTGATCGCCGGCAAGAGTTTCTCCCGGTTCATAAACTTGCCTGAAGGCATTTCGAGATCGAGGCCGCCGTTCGCTGCGGCTACGGCGTCATAGGTTGCATCCCAATCCGACATCATGACTCCGGAGAAACCCCACTCCTTCTTCGCGACGTCAGTATTCAGATCGCCGTTCTGTGTCATGTGCACGCCGTTCGTCAGGTTATAGGAGTCCATGATCGATCCCACATGCGCCTCTTTGACGGCGGCTTCGAACACGGGCAGATAAATCTCCCGCATCGTGCGCTCGTCGATGATTGAGTCGGTGTTGTGGCGATCGAATTCCGAATTGTTACCCATGAAGTGCTTGATCGTCGCGCTTACTCCCTGACTTTGCATGCCGGTTATGTAGGCCACGGCGGTGCGCGACGAGAGGAACGGATCTTCACCGAAATATTCGAAGTTGCGGCCATTGAGCGGTGCGCGATAGATATTCACTCCCGGTCCGAGCATGAAATGGACGCCGCGGGCACGCGCGTCTGAGCCGATCATGGCTCCGATGCGGTTTGCGAGGTCCGGATCCCAGCTGGCCGCCAGACCGATGCCACCGAATACTGTCGATGGCCCGTAGTTCCGCACACCTACTGGACCATCCGCCATTCTTAATCTCGGCAGGCCGATCTTTTCGTTGGCGCGGATGTAGAAATTATCCTGGCCCCCCAGCAGATCAATCTTTTCCTCGAGCGTCAATTTCTTGAGTAACGACTCGGCGCGCGCATCGACATCGGTTGCAGATGTCTGGGCTTGGGATAATGCGACGATAAGCGACAACGCGACTAGAAGAAAAAGAGCTTGGGACCTACGAGCCATTGAAACCCTCACTAACGGGAATTGACCTCCGGTAAAAACAACCAGGGCAGAACTACGCCAGAATGTCGGCAAAACGGCAAAACTAAGAAGCCTTCTGCCCGCCGATGAGTTCAAGAGCGAGCGTAGCCAATTCGATATCTTCACGCGACGAAAGGCCGCTGACCGCGATCGCGCCAGCCACCATCTCATCCCTCCAGATAGGAATTCCACCGCCCCATCCCACAAATCGAGGGTCTCCGTAGTAGGCGATGTCATGTCCTTTTTCGGGATGACGAACTTTTTCTCCGATGTCCTTGGTGGGCTTGCGTTCGCGAGCGGCCGTCCAAGCTTTATTGGCTGCCACCCGGATTGAGGAAATAGGCGCGCCATCCATGCGGGCGAATGCAATAAGCTCGCCATGCGAATCGGCCACAGCCACGACCACAGCTTTTTTCAGCTGGGTCGCTCTTTCGACAACCAGATCAATCATTTTCTTAGCGTCGGAGTAGTCGATGACGGGAAGATTCTTCATATAGGTGGTTGAGAGATCAGAACTTCTACGAATAGATTTATACCGGAATTTCGGCTCCTCGACGGAGAAGCGCGCTGTCGAAGAACAGAACCGCGTATCACCCAGAAACAAGAAAAGCCGGACTGGGCGAAAACACCCAGTCCGGCTCATCAAGAGGCAATTAGAAAACCAACTTCAGTGCGAACTGAATCAAGCGTTCGGGAGAAGCAACGCCGCCCTGAACGGTTGAAGTTATCTGACCAAATCCGTTCCCGGTGGCAGTACCGTCAAATCCGGTTCCCGGAGGCGAGAAATACGGATGATTGAACAGGTTAAAGAACTCGGTGCGGAACTCAAGTCCGACTCTCTCGGTGATTGGTGTCCGCTTGAATATGGCGAAATCAAAGTTATTGATCCCGGGGGTTCTGAGCGTTGGATCAGCACGAGATTCGTCGCCGAATCCCCACTGCGGAGGCGCCGCGAAGCAGTTCGTGTTGAACCAATTCGTGACATGTCCGCCGCCCGAGTTCTTGTCGCATCCGGCGACAACATCCGGGCGAACGTTGGAGACACCCAGGTTGGCACCCTCCAAGGAGGTCGAAGGGCCAGCCCACGTGACCTTGAGCGGGAAACCTTTCTGGAAGGTGGTAATTCCATTGAGTCCCCATCCTGAGACCGCTTTGTCGCCTATCCCATTAAAACCGGCAGCATAACGCTTGCCGTGGCCGAAGGGCAGATCGAGCACATAGCTGATCACGAGCCGTTGTGAAACATCCTGCGAGGAGAGTGACTTCTCACCCCTCAGATTGTTCCAATCTTGAACCTGACCAACACCGCCGGTCGGACCTTCCAACCAGCTCGTCAGTGTATCGGTATTGCTCAACAGTTTCGCGTTGGTATATGCCACTAACAGCGTACCGCCGCCAGCGAAGCGGCGAGTGACGGAGGCCTGCAGTGAATTGTAGGTGCTGCTGCAGCATCCGTAGCCAGCCAGGTCCACATCATTGTACTGGGGGTACCGACGGTTAAGCTGTCCTTGAAGGACTGTGGGCCCGTTCAGGTTGGCATTGGGGGATCCGAGCAAAGGATTGGCAACTGGCGTGTCGATGGTCACAAAACCGTTTGCGCACTGAACAGGATTGAGACTCGAAGCGCAGCCGGGAAGGGCCGCATTGAATTGGGATTGGGCGTTGGCAACCAAAGAATCCCCAATCTGATTGATGTGGGTGGAGTACTGCTCCAGATGCACGCCGTGCGATCCAGCATAGGCCACATCCGCAAAGAATCCGCCTGGCAACTGACGTTGGATATCGAAGTTGTATTGCTCAACATATCCATACTTCGGGTTGCCATTCGGCGCCAATGTGGGAGAGCCGTTTGCCGCGACGTAGCTCGAGAGGGTGGGAGTCTGAGCCGGAAACGGCCCACGTCCGGGAGGAGCTAGAATTCCTTGCGCTCCGAATGGGCCATTGTTGTCGGCGCAAGAGAAACTGGCAAAGGAGGTTCCCGCCAAGGTGCAACCGTCGCCGTTCAAGGTTGCGTTAGGAGTTAAGTAGCCGTTGGTCGTGGCCGTGATACCGGTGGTTGCAAGGTTGATAATGTCGTTGTCTGGGTTCAGACCAAACGAGACATAGTTTGGAATATAGAAGATGCCGTAACCGCCACGGATCACTGTCTTCTGGTCCAGTGCGTAAGCGAAGCCGACTCGCGGCGAGAAGGCTTTTTTATCCATTGGGATATTGTTGCCGCCGGACCCGACCAGTGACGCGTCACCCGGGCAGGGAGTGCCTACTGTTCCTCCGCACCCTGTAACAGTGCCATTGGTGAGATTCGGGTTCCAATAACTGAGGCGATCAAAGCGCTCCGACCAGGTTCCTTGCAGGTCGTATCGTATGCCGAGATTGAGAGTCAGCTTACTGGTCAGTCGGAAAGTATCATCCACATAGAACGCGCGATAAACCTGCTTCCCAGCAGTTTCCGCCGGAACCTGGGCAACGCCCTCGGTTTGGTTTACAAACGATCCTTGATTTTGCGTCAGGCCGAGGAGGAAGTCCGCAAAGCCAAAACCGCCGGCACCCGTTGGACTCTGTGATGTCCAGTTTCCCTGGAAGGCGAACGCGCCGCTGGCGATATTGGTTTGGAAGTAATTGTCCAGACCAATTTCAAACTGAGCCCCGGCCTGAATCGTATGCCTTCCTCGAATCATAGTGAGAGCAGGCGACAGGTTGTACTGCGTGTTGTGATCTCCAATCGCACTATTGCCTTGAGACTTGCCCACATCATTGGGGTACAGGAAGGCAGGAGTCGGCGGAGTCCGTATCGCGCTTGGCGGGCTGTTATAAGCCGAAGACCATCCTAGTTGGGTGAGGTCATACCCAGAAAGCTTCGGTGCCCGCGAGTAGACGAATCGGGTTCCACCAAGGTTTACGTCGAGAATGGTAGTGGGCGTGAAGGAGTGGTTCAGATCTAGAACAAGCAATTTGCTGTGGTAAAGCTCAGCGCAACGATCCAGGCACATACCGGTTCCAAGCGGATCGCTTGCGAGGTCAGTCAATCCATAGTAAGCAAACCGGCCGAACAATCGCGTGTTAGCCCCGATGTTTTGGTCGCCGCGCGCGACGAATTCGTTGGTGTTGCCGCCGGACGGTGCTGCACTCAAGAAATTGTTAACAACAGCGGACCCAACCGTGGCAGCCGGGTACACTTTCTGCCAGATAGTGGTTGCCGCCTGGCTAAACTCCAAAGCCGGAATACAGTTTCCCGGGCAGGTTGGATTGAGTGGATCCAACCCATAAGGCTGGCGAACGGCAGTCGTTTGGTTCACCGTGTACGGGTCGTAAATCTGTCCCGCCGCTACGCTGCAAATGCCACTCGCGTTGAAGCTGCCGCCCGCGCCGCCCGCGGTGGTTGGCGCTGTGCAGACCGATGAAAAATCTCCAGTCAACATTCCGGCTGACGGAACGGTCGTCGTGAACGGCGATCCCGTGCGCTGCCTGTATTGCTCCCAGCTGGTGTAGAAGAAAGTCTTGTCTTTGATCACTGGACCACCGAGTTGAAACCCGTACTGGTTCTGCGACCAAGGTGGCGCTTCGTTCTTCTCACCGTTTGCCAGCTCAGCATTTTTGTTGAAGTATTCGTTGGCGTTCAGCACTTTATTACGGAAATACTCGTATGCGGAGCCATGCCACGCATTGGTTCCCGACTTTGTACTAAGGTTGGTCACGCCGCCGGAAAACTTGCCCCACTCGGCGCCGAGGTTGCTGTATTGAACCTTGAATTCGCCCACGGAGTCCTGGGTGGGAATGATGATCGGCAGATTGATGTAGCCGATGTTCAGCGGCTGGCCGTCGAGGTATTCGGCGCCCTGGTTAGCGAACGAACCACCGATCTGATAGTTGCCCCAGCTGAAAGGATTCTGGCCAACAGGCGATCCGCCCGATCCGCCTTGCGCCACTGTTCCAGGCGAAACGATGATCAGGTTGAAAATGTTGCGGCCATTCAAAGGCAGTTCGTTAGCTTTGCGCTCTTCGACCACCTGGCCGAGCGAAGAGGTCTCCGCCTGCAGCAGAGACGATTCGGCGGTCACTTCGACGACTTCGCTGACCTGACCAACCGTGAGCGCGGCATCGATGTGCGTTTCCTGCTGCACCTGGACGACGACATTGGTGCGCCCGAAATGTTTGAATCCCGCTTTTTCGATGTCAACGCGATACGCGCCAGGGATAACGTTCACGAATTGGAACGTTCCTTCACTGGACGTATTTTGACTATGTATTTCCTGGGTTCCTACGTTGGTGAGGGTGACTTTGGCGTCGCCGACTGAGGCTCCGGATGGATCCGTCACTGTGCCGTCCACAGTGCCATAGGTGCTCTGGCCATGAAGCGGAAGAGAAATCGCTAAAGCCAGAACAACAAAAAACAGCAGCGTCTGCAACTTGGAAGACGTCATATCTGCCCCACCTTCAAGATTTGGATATTCCAGATTCGGGATAACACAAAGACATTAGTCATATATCCACACGGATAGTGACCACTTTCAGAGTTAGCCCTTGCTAACCATTACGGGGATGTTAATGGACTTGTACCAAGAGCGATGAAAAAATAGTTGAAAAGGATTAACAGTGTGGTGCGGGCCATTTGTCGCGGATCGTTCACTAAGCAAGATTCGTCAGAATAATTAGCTAATAATCAACTAGGGATGATTCGCTTCTTTTCTGAGAAGTGCGTAGAGAAACGGCTTTCCCGTGGGCTTCTGGCTGCCGCCGTGGGGCTCAACAGTCACGAACACCGCATCAATCTCGGCCAGCTGCTTAGGATCATCCCACCGAAGAACCCAGCGGCGATTCGATTCGCTATCCATGTAGAGAATGCCCAGGTTCATAGGATGCGATTTCGGGCCCGACTCAGCGTCTCTCTGTCCCCAAACCTGGAACGCACTGGCATTTTTAACCCCGGGCTGGCGATCAAGATCGAAGGCATAGAAGATCAGCGATTTGTTTTGTGTATAAAAGACGCGCCCAAAGGCCTTGCGAGTGCGGCTGCCACTGTCGACGTCGAAGACGTCGGCGATATACAACTTTCGCGCGCCCATTAGTTCGCGAATATCGCGATCGGAGCTCAGGTACTGCTCGTCGTCCTTGAGCTTGCGTTCTTGATCGCTGGCGGAAGAAGAAAGCTCTTCGACCTTCGATTCGAGAGACGCGGTTCGCAGAACGGCACGATCATGTTCCGCGCGCAGGGTGGTGAACTCCGCCTGTAGAAGCTGATAGGCTTTCTCGGCTTCGCGAACTTGGGCGGCCAGCGTGTCGCGCTCCTCGGAGACGTGCCGCAATTGCGACTGCTCGTTGGTGTTGACAGCTGAAAGCTGAGCGGAACGGTCTTCCGCAGCCTTCAGCGCCACATGCAATGAGGCAAGATCCTTTTGATTGCCTGTAATCTGTTTCTGTAACTGAGCGATGCGCGTGGCTTGGGAGGCGATGAGATCGTCCGAAGACTTCTTTTCTGAAGCAGGATCTTGTATTGGAACGGTCATTTGCTGCGGGTGATGCGGGACATTCGCCTGCGCGGGAACAGCACTCAACTGCTGCGCACGATGGGCACGGCTGCCCAAGTGATACGCGCCAATCGCCACCGCTAACAAAAAACAGGCGGCCAGCGCCAGAGCAGCTTTGACTCCGCGAGCTTTCCAGACGGGGAGCGGCTGGATCGGAGCCGAACGGGAAGAGATGTGCACGGGGCCCGAAGGTTCAGTTTTCCGTATTTGCGAGGCGAGGCGATTTCGTGTTGTACGCCGGTCCCACGATTCGCATTCTGACACGTGACCGCCGGCCACGGCGAGAAACGTCATTCCCTCCGTGCTGATCACGGAGAATTCATCGTAGACGCCGCGGCACAAATCACACTGCTGCAAATGCCGCGCAAGCTCGAGCTCTTCGCGGTCGGTAAGTTCTCTTCCCTGCGCCAGGGCGGCCATCTCTTGAAATTTTTGATGGTCGTCCGGTGGATCGCCTCTATGCATTGTGAACGTCCCGAAGCCTCTTCACAGCGGGGCTCTTGCGTAACCGTTCCAGACCGCGATAAAAATGGTGGCGCACATTGCCGAAAGGCTCGTGCAGCCGCTCGCTGATCTCTCTCAATTCCAATCCTTCAAAGTAAAACAATTCCAAAGTCTGGCGCTGGATTACAGTGAGCTCCTCAAATGCGCACTGCAAGTGCGAGAAGTCGAGTCTGACCCCGACCTCGTGCTCGACATCTCCGGCGCTCACAAGTGTATCGTCCACAGACTCGATATCTGTACCAGCATAAAAGCCTCTTCTCGTTAAATGTGCCTTCCGATCCTTAGCGCGGCTAAAAGCGATCTGGACGACCCAACCCTTCGCGCTCCCTTTTGCGCAGTCGTACAAGATGGCTTTTTGATGGAGATATAAGAAGGTCTCCTGAACGACCTCTTCCGCTTCGTTGCGGTCGTTGAGGATGCGCAGGGCAACTCCGAATACTAACTTCGAGTACCTGCTAAACAGCAAATCCAATGCTTCCGGATCCTTGGCGCAAATTCCCACCATGAGCGCTTCATCGCTGGGGGAACGCACTTCGACGGGCTGCGGCGCGACGACAGAATTGTCCCGGCCCGTTCCCCAGATCACGGGAAATGCCAGCGCGCGGCCATTCGGTGGAGAACTCATTATTGAAGCGGCAACAACCTTGTGTCAGGCGGCAATGCCCGTGAGAGACGCAAATCCATCTGTTTCGAGCAATTACCGTTTCGCATCTCAGCACGTGTGTGGCCGAAAAAATAACGAGTGAGCATACCTCACCTTTTCACGGTTTTCTAGTTCTAAGTAAGTAACGACTCTCCACAAAACCATAGAAATACTATGTTTTAGCGGACAAATCAGTATGTACCATTACACTCTCCGGTTCGACCGATTTCCTTTCCCAGTCCGATCTCTTTGTGCTAGTTTTCGGTCTTTCGGTGGATGTGGGCGAACGACGCAGCCGGAAACAAGCTTGGATCTCATGCGTAGATTGTTTCTAGCGGTGCTGTTCAGCGGGTTATTTCCCGCGATGTTAGCGGCACAGTCCGCTGATGCATCGCTCACTGGAAGAATCACCGACCCCAAAAAAGCTGTGATCGCCGGAGCTACGGTCACGGTCATTAATAGTGGAACCGGCATTCACTACCAAGGCCGCACCAATGAAACCGGCACGTACTACGTTTCCAACCTTCCGCCGGGACGATTTCGCATTGAGGTGGAGAAGCTCGGGTTCAAAGCCGTGATTCAATCGGGCATCGTTCTGCATGTGCAGGACGCACTCGAAGTGAATTTTGAAATGATGGTGGGGTCGACTGCTGAGAGCGTCACGGTAGAAGGCGAAGCGTCCCCAATCGATACCGAGTCGGCCACAGTCGGAACCGTTGTCGAGCAGCGAAAAGCCAACGAGCTACCGCTGAACGGACGCAACGTTCTCAATTTGATCGTCCTCGCCCCGTCAGTGATTCCACAAGGCAGTTCCACGGGCACGCCGGTAGGCGTCAATCCATTTGGCTGGGGAAATTACCAGGTCAGCGGCACGTTCGGAAATCAGAGCGCCGAGTATCTCGACGGTCAACCACTCAATATCGGCTACATCAACCTGCCCGTGCTCATTCCAACGCAGGACTCCATTCAAGAGTTCAAAGTGCAGACCAGTAATCTCGGAGCCGAATGGGGCCGTTTCGCGGGCGGAGTGGTCAACCTCACGACCAAAGGCGGCACGAATTTCTTTCACGGCGAAGTTTACGAATACTTGAGAAATCGCGTGTTCAATGCAAACGATTATTTTCTCAATGCTGCCGGAGAGCCCCGACCGACGTGGGTGCAAAACCAGTTTGGAGCGGAAGTGGGCGGCCCTTTGCCGTTCCCTCACTCGAACCGGCGCAATCGCACATTCTGGTTCACAAGTTGGGAAGGCTTCCGGCTACGCACAGGCCAACCGTTTACCGCGACGGTTCCCACCACGGACGAGCGCAACGGCGACTTCTCGGGGATCAACATTCCAATTATGGATCCCTGCGATGGCGTGGTAAACGCACGAGGCGTGTGCCCAAACAGCACTGTTACTCCAACCCCATTCCCAGGCAACATTGTTCCTGCGGATCGGATCAGCCCGACGTCCAAAGCGCTTGTGGCTTTGTGGCCGGCTGCAAATGGACCGGGCGTAGAAACTCCTTCCGGAACCATCAACAACTTCAACACCGTTGCGAGAACGGGCGGCAATCAGAACCAGGTAGTTGCACGGGTCGATCAGGATCTGACGAATCAGCAAAGACTGCTGGTCCGATTTAGCTACTGGAATGTGCTCGATTTGCCGATTGACCCGCTGAAAAACGGCTTGTGCGCCGACCGCTGCTCGGAAAAATATACGACTAAGGCACTGGCCGTCGCCTACAACTACAGCATCAACCCGACCACGACTTTTGATTTCCACGCGAGTCTGAGCCGCTTCAAATACAACCGTTCGCCAGTAAACTCCGAGTTTGATTTGACTTCGATTGGCTGGCCGGCTAGCTACAACGACTCCGTTCCCGGGATCATGAGAACGCCGCCCACTCCCTGCGTGGCCAATTTCGCCGACAACATCATGTGTACGCAAGGACAAAGTTTCATTCAGGATCGTGACACGCAATACAACCTAGCCCCGAGTGTGACGTTGATGCGCGGACGCCACAGGTACCACTTCGGTCTTCAGTATCAGCCCGGTTACGAGAATTACGTGCAAACCAACGTGGCCAGCGGAGCATTCGATTTCTGCGCCGCCGGCCAGCCATGCTTCAGTGGCTACCCGTTCGCCGATTTTTTATTAGGTTATGCGGACAACTTCAGCAACGCCGAAAATCATTTCTTCTCGCAAGCTGTAGTGCCCGCCTTCACGGCAGGAAAGCAAACCTACCGAGCTTTTTTCTTCAACGATGTTTGGCACGTCAAGGACCGGTTGACACTCAGTTTGGGACTTCGCTACGAGTTGCAGGGTCCATGGTCCGAACGTTTCAACCGGCTTACGAATTTCGACCCCAATGCGCCCAGCTATTTGAACCAGTTTCTGCCGGCAGGTTCGCCCACCATCAAAGGGGACGTTTTTCTAATACCGCCGGGGACGCGGAACAATTTATCGCTTGAGGATAATTTCGCCCCGCGTATCGGATTGGCCTATGGACTGACGGCATCGACCGTAGTCACTGGCGGATATGGAATCTTCTGGGTGCCGAATGATGTTTCGTTCGCGCTGAATCCGATCAACGATATGGTCAATGCGGCCAGCACCACTTACACCGGAACGGTGGACGGAACTCATCCTTACAATTCGATTTCCCTGCCCTTTCCCCACGGCATCTCGCCTCCACCAGGACGAAGTCTCGGGACCGAGGGCACCCAGCAGTTTCTTACGCAGGTCGTTCAGGCGATCACCGAAGTCGACCGCACGCCCCATCCCGACAGCTATGTGCAGCAGTGGAATTTGAGCATCGAGCGGCAACTGCCCGCCGGTTTTTTATTATCTGCGGCCTATGTGGGTTCCAAGGGCACCCATCTCGATCAGTATTCGCAACAAGTCAACCAGATTTCTGACCCAATGCTGGCGCAGGCGGCGGCTCAGTTTGCGGAAGGAGGACGATCAGCGGTCACTCTGCTGAAATCCGCATCCAATCCCTTTTTTATAGACGGACAAGCCTTAGCGCTTGGCGCTCCGACCACCACCGTCGGACAACTGCTTCGACCTTATCCGCAATACACCAGTGTCGAGTTGGCGGGCCAAGGCTCATTCGCTAGCAACTATCACTCTCTGCAGATCACTGCGCGCCGTCGCTTCGCCGACGCCGGATCACTGCTGGTCGCTTATACAAATGCCAAGCTGATAAGCAATACCGACACTCTGACGTCATGGCTCGAAACAGGTGTTGGCGCCATACAGGACAATAACAATCTGAAAGGCGAACGTTCATTATCATCGCAGGATGTGCCACAGCGGCTGGTCATCAGTTACGTTCTCGACCTGCCGTTCGGCCAGGGTAGAAGATTCCTTTCCAATGTGAACACCGGTTTGAACTATTTGGTTGGAGGCTGGGGCGTCGACGGTGTCACAACATTTCAAAGAGGCTTTCCTCTGATCTTCCGCAACGGTCAAGCGAATGACACTACTCTTTTTGGGGCTGGCTCTCGTCCGAATGTCGTGCCAGGATGTGACAAATCAGCGGCTTCGAGCGGAGCTGCGCGGCTCAACAACTGGTTTAATACGGCGTGTTTCACGGCCCCCGCGGATTTCACGTTCGGCAATGAATCCCGTGTCGATTCCAGCTTGCGTGCCGACGGGGTCAACAACTTTGATGTAGCGGCATTTAAGAACCTAGTGCTCGACCACGAGGGAAGCACCAGCCTGGAATTTCGCGTTGAAGTCTTCAACCTTTTCAATCGCACGCAGTTTGCTGCGCCGAATACCACTTGCTGTTCCTCGAACAATGCGAACTTCGGGGTGGTTACCAGCACCGCGCCTGGCACCAATCCTCGGCTCATCCAGTTTGCGTTGAAGTTCTTGTTCTAATATTGGACTGAAGGATCGTGGTGAGGTGCCAGTTTTACGATGTCAGAAATTCTGTCCAGGCTGTGCCGAATTTCCGCCGCAATAGGAGTCTTTGTGGCAATTGCCTCAGCCGCGACTGGCTCGCCTGTATTCGAACCGAAGCTACCGTCGGGCATTGATTTCAAATTGCAAAACTCACCCACTTCACAAAAATATCTGATTGAAACCATGCCCGGCGGAGTCGCCCTGCTCGACTACAACAACGATGGATTGCTGGACATTTTCTTGGTCAATGGCGGACATGTAAACGATCCGATGAAAACTCCAGAATCCTTCGACCGTCATGACCCCCGGTACTGGAACCGGCTCTACCGCCAAAATAAGGACGGAAGTTTTACCGATGTCACCCAGCAAGCCGGATTAGCCGATGCTGGGGATGGCAACTACGGCATGGGAGTTGCCGTGGGTGACTATGACAACGACGGATATCCCGATCTCTACGTTACAAGTTACGGCAAGAATATTCTGTATCACAACAACGGGGACGGAACCTTCACCGACGTGACGGCGAAAGCCGGAGTCGCAGGCGGCGGGTGGTCTGTATCCGCCGGATTTTTCGACTACGACAACGATGGCAAGCTGGATCTATTTGTTACGCGATACATGGAATGGGACACTAAACACAATAAAGATTGCGGCGGAAACTTCCATACCTACTGTCCACCCGAAGAATTTCCTGCCACAACCAGCATTCTGTATCACAACAACGGCGATGGAACTTTTACTGACGCGAGTCAACGCTCAGGCATCGCAGCGAAAAAGGGTCGCGCATTAGGGGTTGCGTTCGCCGATTATGACGGCGACGGATTCACCGACATCTTCGTGGCAAATGACGGCATGCAGCAATATCTTTTTCACAACAACGGTGACGGCACATTCACGGAGGTCGGCCTTGAAGCTGGAGCCGGGCTGTCCGAAGATGGCAAACGGCTTTCTGGCATGGGTGTGGTCTTTCAGGATTATGACAACGACGGACGCCCCGACGTCGTCGTGACCGAGTTGCCCAGAGAAATCTACGGTGTATATCACAACGATGGCGGCGGCACGTTCAGCTACCGAAGTCTCGAGGCGGGATTGGGCACGCTCTCCAGTGGAAGCTCAGGCTGGGGAGTTGGCCTGGAGGATTTCGACAATGACGGATGGAAAGATTTATTCGTGGCCCAAGGCCACGTGCTCGACAATGTAGAACATATCGATCCGTCGCTACATTACCTGGAATTGCCTCTACTGGCGATCAATCACAATGGACGGTTCGAACGAAGTGACTCCAGTAGTGCAACTCCCGCGGCCGGTCGGGGGGCCGCCTTCGGCGATTTGAATAATGACGGATGGCAAGACGTGGTGATGACGAGTCTTGGTGGTCATCCCCAAGTGCTCATGAATACCGGCGGAAAGTGGGGCGTCAAAGCGCACTGGCTGGTAATTTCGCTACGCGGCACTCGCAGCAACCGCGACGGATTCGGCGCCCGCGTGCAGGTCAATGGGCAGACGCGATTTGCAACTTCGGCGGGTAGTTATCTTTCGGCAAGCGACAAGCGTTTGCACTTTGGGCTTGGAGCAGCGGATAAGGCGAAAGTGGAAATCATGTGGCCCTCTGGCATTCATCAAACACTGAATGAAGTTTCCGCCGATCAGTTTCTGGAAGTCGTTGAGCCCAACAACCAACCTGACAAACAGCCGGAGAAACAATAGGACCGAATGATGCGCGTACTCTCACTTTTACTGTTGTCGCTCGCATCGGTGTCGTGGGGCTTCGCCGAGCATCCCCTCTCGCCTGAAACCGCCCAACATATGCAGGCGGGTATCGACGCGGACAAGCAGAAACAACTCGACACAGCGATCGGCGAATTTCGCAAAGTCACCGAACTCGATCCCATGTATGCAGATGGCTTCATCAGCCTTGGCCAGGCCTACATGGAGAAGCGCGATTTTACATCCGCTGTTGCTCCTCTGAGACGCGCGTTGGAGGTGGACGCCGATTCTGCTCCGGCTCATCAACTGCTGGGCTATGCGCTGCTCGTGCAGGGATATGCGAGCGAGGCGATTCCACATCTTGCTCACGTTCAGGACAAAACGGCGCTAGGAATTGCCCAAATTCAGACCGGCCAACTTCCGGAGGCCGTGGCAAATTTGCAGGCCGCGCTCGCCGCGCGCCCTAACGATCCCGATATTCTTTATTACCTCGGGCGGGCCAGCGGATTGCTTTCTAAACAAGCGATCGACACTTTGCTGGCGACTTATCCCGATTCGCCCCGCGCGCATCAGGCAATGGGAGAAAACTATTTCGTTCTGCGGCAAATGCCCGAGGCGGAGAAAGAATATCGCGATGCTTTGCGGCTGCGATCGGACACACCGGAAGTTCATCTCGAACTCGGCGAAGTTTACGCTGGTGCTTTTCAGTGGCCAAAAGCGGAAGAAGAGTTTCGCGCCCAGATTAAATTGCAACCGGGAAACGCCGAAGCCGTTTATCGTTTAGGACAAGCATTGCTGGAGCAAGGCAAAGTGCACGAGGCGCGGACAGAACTTTTGCGCGCGGACAAACTGCTACCCGACATGCCGGAGACTTTATATTCCCTGGGAAAAGCAGCATCGCTGGATGGCGACGCCTCAACCGCTGAGAAGCAGTGGACTAAATTGCTGACGATTGAAAAAGATAGTTCGCTCGCAGCGCAGGCGCATTTCGGTCTAGCGGGAATCTATCGCAAGCAGGGAAAAACAATAGCCGCGCAGCGTGAAATGCAGGAGTTCCAGCGACTGCAAGACGGAGCCAGCCAGCCACAAGCGCCCACCAAGGAAGAATTGGGCCACTAACGCTAGGGCTAGGGCTAGGGCTAGCGCTAGAGCTGAAGGTTAATTTCCTGCTCCGGTCGTTTGGTGGACTTCGCATCCGCATGCGCCGGCAGAACGGGAAAGCCGGAGGCTATCAGTGGGTCCCTCAGTTGCTCGATCGAGCGAAATTCAATGCCGCGTATTCCAAGCGTTTGGGCGGCTCGAATATTGACTTCCTTGTCGTCTATAAACATCGACTGTTCCGCGGAAACACCGAGGCCGCGAAGAGTGTGCTGATAAATAGCAGGATCTGGCTTTATCAGTCTTACCTCCCCAGAAAATGTCAGGAAGTCGAAATTAACCAACCATCCAGCATTCGCACGCAGATAGGTCGCGAGATCGGTGGGCATATTAGACAACAAACCAGTCTTGATTCCCGCGGCGCGAAGTTGAGTGACCCAGTCCAACATTCCCTGATTGAAATGCATCCAGATTTCAATTTCGATTTTGCGTAAGAGTTCGATCTGTTCCTGGTCCAGCGCAGTATTCGCTTTTGCACCGAGCATCAACCAATATTCCTGCGGAGTGAGATCACCCCGGTCGTAAGGATTTCGGGTTGCCTGCCACAACTTGTGGAACTCGTCGAAGCTCACGTTGAACATTTTCGCCATGCGGTAGAAGTCTTCTTGTGTGGGGGAGTACACCAGGACTTGACCATAGTCGAAGATTACCGCGGTGATCGTGTTCTGCATCCCTGAATATTCTCCTCTTCCTTGTCTTTCGTCCAATGAATTTATTAATGGTCTGTGATAACTTGCGCTTACGTACACTGTTCGAGTTCTTGTGTGCAGAATGACGTACGTTAGCGGTAAGAGTTCGTTTGCGTGTCCAGAGAGATGACAAAACCTCAAGATAGTCTTGTAGTGGGCGTGGATATTGGTGGCACCAAAGTTGCCGCTGGACTGGTCGACCGCGAAGGCGAAATCAAATCTCAGATCCGCACTCCGATGATAGCGAACGGAGGCGCGGAGGCGGGGCTAACCGCCGTGTTGTCCGCGATCGACCTCCTCTTCGAACAAGATATGCAGTTACGCAGTCTGATTCGCGGGATTGGCATCTGCGCGCCCGGGCCTCTCGATCCAGCGACCGGAGTGGTAATTAATCCTCCCAATCTTCCGTGCTGGCGAAATTTTCGGCTGTCCACAAAAATCGAGGAAGTCTATCGTGTCCCGGTAAAGATTGAGAATGACGCTAACGCGGCAGCTCTGGCAGAGGCGTACTGGGGCGCGGGGCGCGGGTATCGACACATTTTCTACGCCGGAGTCGGTACTGGAATGGGTACCGGCATTGTTTGCGATGGTCACATCTACAACGGACGCACCGGAGCCGCCGCCGAGGG
>Ga0209006_10001191_pt1 | contig 23611 bp, 25 predicted proteins | sample JacPin_JW_Ref_O2_FD_188567 | JGI IMG/M metagenome (GOLD analysis project Ga0209006, IMG submission 188567) | Forest soil microbial communities from Algoma, Ontario, Canada - Jack Pine, Ontario site 1_JW_Ref_O2 (SPAdes) (version 2) | ecosystem: Environmental > Terrestrial > Soil > Boreal... | reverse complement strand
CGAGTTCAGCATCGATAATGCGCAGGTCGGGCAGGCCCGACCTGCGTGGGGAGAGGGAAGCAAGAGCCTCACTCCTCCGCCGCCGCCTCTTCGCCGTCGTCCTCTTCGCGTTCGGCGGCGAGGATCTGCTCGGAGAGCAGGCCGGCGTTCTGGCGGATCGCGGCTTCGATCTTGCTGGCGATGTCGGGGTTGTTCTTGAGAAACGTCTTGGCGTTCTCGCGGCCCTGGCCGATGCGCTGGCTGTCGTAGGAGAACCAGGAGCCGGATTTCTCCACCACGCCGGCCTTGACGCCGAGATCGACGATCTCGCCCATTTTCGAGACGCCCTCGCCGTACATGATGTCGAACTCGACCTGCTTGAACGGCGGCGCGAGCTTGTTCTTCACCACCTTGACGCGGGTCTGGTTGCCGACCACCTCGTCGCGGTCCTTGATCACGCCGATGCGGCGGATGTCGAGCCGCACCGAGGCGTAGAATTTCAGCGCATTGCCGCCGGTGGTGGTCTCGGGGCTTCCGTACATCACGCCGATCTTCATGCGGATCTGGTTGATGAAGACCACCATGGTGTTGGAGCGGTTGATCGAGGCGGTGAGCTTGCGCAGCGCCTGCGACATGAGCCGCGCCTGCAGGCCGGGCTGGCTGTCGCCCATCTCGCCTTCGAGCTCGGCGCGGGGCACCAGCGCCGCGACCGAATCGATCACCAGCACGTCGATGGCGCCCGAGCGCACCAGCGTGTCGGCGATCTCGAGCGCCTGCTCGCCGGCGTCGGGCTGGGAGATCAGGAGGTCATCGACCATGACGCCGAGCTTGCGCGCGTAGATCGGGTCGAGCGCGTGCTCGGCATCGATGAAGGCGCAGATGCCGCCCTTCTTCTGCGCCTCCGCGAGGGTGTGCAGCGCGAGCGTGGTCTTGCCGGACGATTCAGGCCCGTAGATCTCGACCACCCGGCCGCGCGGCAGGCCGCCGATGCCGAGCGCGATGTCGAGACCGAGCGAGCCGGTCGGGACGGTGTCGACATCCATCGTCTTGTCGTTCTTGCCGAGCCGCATGATCGAGCCCTTGCCGAAGGCACGCTCGATCTGCGACAGCGCTGCGTCGAGCGCCTTAGACTTGTCCATGCTGTTGGCACCTTCGACAACACGTAACGCGGGCTGCGCGGCCATGTTGAGTCCCTCCTTATGACCATGATTCTGCGGGCCGACAACGATTCTGCCGGTTGACCGCGGGCTCGCGGTCGTTCCCCTCAAGAAGACAATGTACACTATTTGTTCTTAGTTCGCAATATGTTCTTTTTGGTCGCCGGGTGCTGTCCTAAGTCCGAGCCAAATGTCCTAACTCGCTGAGATCACCGTCCTACTTCCGTCTCGGAACGCTTCCTAAGCCCGGGGCGTTGGATCGTCTGTGCTGTTGGGCACAGATGTTCGGGGCAACTCGATGACCAGCGAAGCTCAGCGACTGCGAGAGCAAGCCGCGCGTTGCCTGCGTCTGGCGAAGAATCGAACATTACCGGATGATGTGATCCGCCAGATGCGGGCGTTGGCGGCCGATTATCTGGAGAGGGCGCAGGCTGTGGAAAAGGCCGCCGACCGCCAGCAACAACAAGCCGGGCATTTGATTCCACCACCCGAGCCAAGCCACGGGGCGGCACAGCAACAACAACAGATTCAGTCCGAGAAGCCCGACGCCGACGAATAGGCCTCAGTTGCCTCGCCTTTTCGGGCCGTGGGTCAGGGGCTGCTATCGAGACGAATATTATGTGATCCGGATACCGGCGGCGCGGCCTTCCGGCGCTTGTCGACGAGGAAATACTTGAGCAGGAAGGCGCCCTCCCGCGCCGGAAGCGGACCGCCGCAGCTGCGGCAGGCGACCTCGACGGGGTCGGAGGGCGCCTCGACCTGGACCACCTTGTAGGCGGCCCCGCAGTGCGGACAATTGATGCGGAGGGATGCGTGCGCGCTCATGACCACAGCATAGGCCACGAACGGGCCGCTGCGGTCAAGGCGCTGTTTCGACTGAAAAACAAGATTGCTGTCTAGCGATACCGCCCGCAACTTTGCTGCGCGTACCGGTCGCAAGCACTCTGGATTCTGTCGCGTCGTGCATGTTCACGTCGGCTAAACGGCGTTCCAGCTCGATCGAGTCAACGGATTGCATTCCCAGGTTATGATCCGCAGTAACGGCAGACAGCCGGGCCGAGACGGGGAGAGCCGAGCCATGGTCATCGACTCGCAAGTGCACGCCTACGAGCGCAACCGCCCCGAGCGGCGCTGGCACGGCGTGCTTACCGGACCCGAGGAAGTGACGGGCGAGCAGACGGTCGCCGCGATGGATGCGGCCGGCGTCGACGGCGCGATCCTGGTGTCGGCGTTCACGATGTACCGCTACGACGCGAGCTATGCGCTCTCGGTGCAGCGCGCGCACCCGGATCGCTTCGCGCTGGTGAAGCCGGTCGACCCGGCCAATCCGACGGTCGAGGACATCGTCGCGGAATGGAAGCGCACGCCGGGCGCGATCGCGTGCCGCATGCTGCTGGTGCGCAGCGGCCTGGCGACGGATGCGGCCGATCCCGGGCTCAACCGCGTGCTGGCGGCGGCCGGGCGCGTGTCACTGCCGGTCAACCTGCACATCGCGGGACGGCTCGCGCAGGGCACCGCGCTGATCCGCCGCCATCCCGACACGCAGATCATCGTCGATCACCTCGGCCTGGTGCAGCCACACGAGCCGCCGGTGCCGGGCGAGCCGTGGGCCGAGCTGCCGCAGGTGCTCGCGCTCGCGGCGCTGCCGAACGTCGCGATCAAGATCAGCGGCGCCTGCACGCTCTCGCGCGAGCCCTACCCGTACAACGACATCTGGGACCCGGTGTGCCGCCTGATCGACGCGTTCGGGCTCGACCGCTGCATGTGGGGCACCGACTGGACGCGGGCGGTGAAGTTTCTCACCTTCAAGCAGGGCGTCGATGCGTTCCGCGATACGAGCCGCCTCTCGGCGAGCGACAAGGCGAAGCTGATGGGCGGCACGGTGACGCGCATCTACGGGTGGGCGCCGAAGCGCTGAGCGCCGTCAGATTCGTGGGCGCGGCCGCCGGCGCATGATGACCGGATCGCATGCGCCGCGACGATGCCGGCGCCGCCACCGGATATCGGCGCGGCCGGCCGCACCCGAACGCGCTCCGGCGTCGTGCCGTCGGTTGTCAGCCTGCGCATACGGGCGGAGAATGCTGTTCAAGGAAGACCGCTCGGAGAACGCCGTGGCGACCGCATCCAGCCGGGATCAGCACGCAAAAGCGCTCAGCTTCGTCGCGCTTCACAAGGCGCCGGGCGCCTTCGTGATGCCGAATCCCTGGGATGCCGGATCGGCGCGCATCCTGGCCTCGCTCGGATTTGCAGCCCTGGCCACGACCAGCGCGGGACTAGCCTTCGTGCTCGGCCGCCGCGACGCGGAAGGGCTCCTGACCCGCGACGAAACGCTGGCAAACGCGGCCGCAATCGTCGAAGCCACCGACCTGCCCGTATCGGCCGATCTCGAGGACGGCTTCGGCCGCGCCCCCGAGGACGTCGCCGAAACCGTCCGGCGGGCCGCCGCCGTCGGGCTGGTCGGCTGCACGATCGAGGATACGACCGCCGACCCGCGGCAGCCGATCCACGACTTCACGCTGTCGGTCGAGCGCATCGCCGCGGGCGTCGCGGCGGCAAGAGCCCTGCCCTTCCCTTTCATGCTGACGGCGCGCGCGGAGAATTTCCTGTTCGATCGGCCCGATCTCGACGACACGATCCGCCGGTTGCGCGCGTTCGACGAGGCGGGAGCCGATGTCCTCTACGCGCCGGGCCTGCCCGATCTCGCGGCCATCCGCGCCGTCTGCGCGGTCGTTTCCAAGCCGGTCAATGTGGTCGCGGGGCTCGCGGGTCAACGCCATACGGTGGCCGAGCTCGCGGCCGCCGGGGTCAAGCGCATCAGCCTCGGCTCCACGCTGGCGCGCGCGGCCCTCGGCGCCCTTGCGCGGGCCGGCCGCGAAATGCGCGATCGCGGGACGTTCGATTTCGTCGCCGACGCATTGCCATTTGCCGATGCGAATGCGCTCATGCGATCGCGGGCGCAGGCCGACGAACGATAAGGCGTCCACAGGGAGAGGGAAGAAAAGAGCGCTCGCGTTGCACAACATCAGGTGCTCCGCGGCGACAGCATTTCGATCCAGCTGGGATTTTCCGCCACCGCGACGCGATGCGTTCGCGTCAGCGCGCCGCTCGCCGGGTCGATGGCGTAGACCGCGACGACGTTGTCGGTCTGGCCGGCGCAGACGAGGCAGCGCCCGCTCGGGTCGAGCGCGAAGGCGCGCGGCGAGCCCTCGACGTCGAACAGGGCGATGCGCGCAAGCCGGCCGCTGTCGGGGTCGATGCGGAAAGCGCCGATCGCATTGGTGCTGCGCACGCTCGCGTAGACGAAGCGGCCGTCCGGCGTGACGTGCAGGTCGGCGGCCCGCGCGTTGCCGGCGAAGCCCTCCGGCGTCAGCGCTTCATATTGCAGCTCGGCGAGCGCGCCGGTGCCCGCGACGGTGAATGCCGCCAACGTTCCGGCGGTCTCGTTGACGCAGTAGAGCACGGCGAGCCGCGGATGCAGCGCGAGATGGCGCGGGCCCGAGCCCGGCCGGCACGGCACGAGATGCGCCTGCGCCGGCGCAAGCTTCCCGGACGCGGCGTCCTGGCGAAACACCATGATGGCATTCCCGTCCACCGTGGTGGCGTAGACGACGTCGTCGCCGCGGCCGCGGATGATGCAGTGCGCCTTGGGCGGCGTGGTCAGAACTTGCGTCGGCGGCGCCGGCACACCGTCGGACCCGATCGCGCTGACCGCGACGAGGCCTTCCACATAGGAGGCACCGAGCAAAGTGCGGCCGCCGGCGCCGACCGCGATGTAGGCCATCGGCGCCGGCAGCGGCGCGGTGCCGCGCGCCGTCAGCTTGCCGGTCACTGGGTCGACCGCGAACGCCGTCACCGGATAGGGCGGTGTGCGCAGCGCCGCATAAAGCGTCGTGTGGCCGGGCGCGAACGCCATCGGCAGGTTGCTCGGCGAGGCGCCGTCGCGCCCCGGCACCGTCACGGCGTCGAGCGGCGTGAGCGCGCCGCGCTCCGCGTCGAGCGCGAAGTGGTGGATCTTGGTCGGCCCCGCGCAGGCCACGTAGACGATGGTCGTCATATGGTCACCGTGGCGATAGCTCGGCAGCCGTGGTTGCCGATGCGAATCAGTAGTCGTCCTGCGGCAGGTGCATGAGCGGGAACGCGCCGTGCACATGCGGCACGTACACCGGCTCGGCCTTGCAAACATGCCGGCGATTCAGCTGGCCGATCTCCGTGACGCCGAGCAAACCGAGGCACTCGATGATCTCTGCCTCGATCAGCTCGAGCACGCGGACGATGCCCTCGCTGCCGGCAGCGACCAGCCCGTAGCAGTAGACGCGGCCGATGCCGACCATGTCGGCACCGAGCGCGAGCGCCTTGACGATGTCGGTACCGCGGCTAAAGCCGCCGTCGACCACGACGGTCGCGCGTCCCGCCACCGCCGCGACGACCTCGGGCAGCACGTCGATCGCGCCCAGGCAGTGGTCGAGCTGGCGGCCGCCGTGATTGGAGATGTAGATGCACTCGATGCCCTCGTTGCACGCAAGCTCTGCATCCTCAGCCGTCCCGATGCCCTTGAGGATCAGCCGCATCTTGAACTTGTCGCGCAGGCGCCGCACGTCGTTCCAATTGAACGCGGCCTGGTACGTCATGCCGCCCGGGCCCTTGCCGCCGCGGCCGCGCCACGGCTTGGCAAAACGCTTGGCAATGTCGCGCTCGCGCCGGCTGTAGACGGCGCTGTCCACCGTGATGCAGAAGGCGTCATAGCCGAGATCGATCGCCTGGCGGACCTGGCCGTCGACCCAGTCGGCATCGCCGCGGGTGTAGAGCTGGAAGATCTTCATTCCCGTGGCGGACTTGCCGACCGCTTCCATGCCGGCTTCCGACACCGAGCTCAGAATGAACGGAACGCCGAACGCCGAAGCCGCGCGCGCGACCGCGACGCCGCCGTCGACTTTAAGCGCCTCGAGGCCGCCGATCGGCGCCAGCACCACGGGAAGCCGCGTCGGCTTGCCGAGGAAGCCGTGCGACGCGTCGATCTCCGAGACGTCGCGCAGCACGCGCGGGCGCAGCGCGAGGCGGTCGATCGCCTGGCGGTTGCGCATCACCGTCGTCTCGGTTGCGGTGCCGCCGATCAGGTAGTCCCAGGTGTTGCGCTCGAGCGTCTTGTGGGCGGCGCGGACGAACTCGTGCAGCGTAAGGTAATCGCCCTCGGTTTGACTTAAGGCCATGTCCTTGTCCTTCCGGTGGATAGGGAATGAGTGTTTTGATTCATTCGGCCTTGATGCCGAGCTTCTTGATCAGCGCGGCCCAGTGGACCGTGTCCTCGGCAAGCCGCTTGGCGAGCGGATCGGGACCGTCGAGCCGGAGCATGGCAGCGCCGGCGGCGAGACGCGCCTGCAGGTCGGGCCAGTCGCGCAGCGCCGCGAGAGCCGCGACCATGCGCGCCCGCAGGTCGTCCGCCAGGCGCGCCGGCGCGAACATCGCGAACCAGTTGGAGACGGCGTAGCCCGGCACGACCTCGGCGATCGCCGGCACGTCCGGCAGCGCCGGCACCCGTTGCGGCGTGGCGACGCCGAGGGCGCGCAAGGCACGTTGCTTGACGTAGCCAAGCGCCTCCAGCGTCGGCGCGAACATCATGTCGATCTGGCCGGCGTAGATCGCGTTGAGCACCGGCGCCGCGCCGCGATAGGGCACGTGCAGCAGGTCGATGCCGGCGGTGCTCGCAAACGCCGCGCCGGCGAGATGATTGGAGGAGCCGACGCCGCCCGAGCCATAGGTGAGCTGCCCCGGCCTGGCGCGCGCCTCGGCAATGACTTGCGGCACGCTGGTGAACCGCGACTTGGCGCCGACCAGCATGGCGGTGGGCACGTCGCATACGAGGCTCACGGGCTTAAGGTCGTGCAGCGGATCGAAGCCGAGGTCCGCGCGCAAGGCCGGCAGGATCGCGACCGAGGAGCTGGTGAACAGGAAGCCGGTGCCGTCCGGTGGCCACTGCACCACCGCCTGCGCGCCGATCGCGCCGCCGGCGCCGGTGCGGTTCTCGACGATGAAGGTCGCGGCGAGGTCGTGGCCGAGGCGATCGGCGATCAGGCGCGCCGGGATGTCGATCGCGCCGCCGGCCGCGAACGGCACGATGAAGCGCGTGGCGTGGGGCGGCCAGGCGTCTTGCGCCCATCCCGGAGCGGCCGCGAAAGCGCCGCCGGCGGCGGCGAAGCAAAGAAAATCCCTGCGTCTCATCGATGCGAAGCTCCTGGCTGCGCGACTTGCCCCCGGCGCCAGAACGGACGAGCTCGGTTCAATCTGGTTGACTCTTGGGCGCGGCTGACATTGTAACTTGATTGCAAGCAATCAAGCCAACGTGAATGGACCGCTCGTCGGAGCGCGATCCATTCGGCTCGCGACGCGCGGAGACGACGCCATGGTCGCATCCCGCCGAGCCCACATCGTCAAAGGGAGGGAGCCATGACGGCCGCCGCGCTGAGCGACACCCGCACCGACGCCGTCAGCCCGACGGCGGAGCTTGCCGCGTTCGCGGCGCAATTGCGTTACGCGGACCTGCCGGCCGACGTGATCGAAAAGGCGAAGGTCTGCTTTCGCGATGCGCTCGCCTGCTGCCTGTTCGGCGTGACGCAACCGTGGACCGTGATGCTGATCGACCAGGCGATCGAGGAGGGTGGGCACCCGCGCGCCGGCGTGATCGGCAGCCGGCTGCGCACCAGCATCGGCCAGGCCGTTTGCATCGGCGCGACGGCCGGGCACGGTTTCGAGCTCGACGACATCCACGGCGCCGCGCATCTCCACGCCGGCTCGCTCGCGGTCCCGGTTGCGCTCGCGCTCGCCGAGCTTGCGCCCGCGAGCGCGGGCCGCAACGTCATCGAGGCGATGGTCGCCGGCTATGAGGTCGGCCTGCGCGTCGGCCTCGCCGCGACCGGCGCGCTGTTCATGCGCGGACATCATTTCCAGGCGACCTGCGGCGTGTTCGTCGCGGTCGCCACGGCGGTCAACATGCTGCGCCTGCCGGACGATCAGGCGAGGCACGCGTTCGGCATCGCCGGCTCGCTCGCCGAAGGGCTGATGTCGGCGCAGGAAGGCGCCATGGTGAAGCGTCTGCACGCCGGCCACGCCGCGCAGATGGGCGTCACCGGCGCGATGCTGGCGAGCCGCGGCTTCACCGGCATCCCCGACATCCTCGAGGCTCCGTATGGCGGCTTCCTGTCGACGCTGAGCGGTGCGCCGGATTACTCCTGGCTCACCCGCGGTCTCGGCAGCGCGTGGGAAATCCGCAAGGTCGGGTTCAAGCCCTACGCCACCGCGGCGAGCATTCATTCGCCGCTCGGATTGCTCGACGCCCTGATGAGCGAAAACGAGCTCAGCGCCGGCGAGATCGAGCGGCTCGTCGTGCATTGCAGCGCGATGGCGCATCGCCATTGCGCCTGGCCCTATCGGCCGGCGGGCGTCACCGCGGCGCAGATGAACATGCCGTTCGCGCTCGCCATGATGGCGGTCGATCGCGCCGCGATGGGCGCGCAGTTCCGCGAGGATCGGCTCGCCGACCCGAAGGTGCTGGCGATGCTCGATCGCATCGTCGTCGAGCCGGCCGAGGAATACAGCAAGGGCGGCGACGAGACCCGCCACGCGGCGCGCATCCTGCTGGTGACCAGATCGGGACGCACGTTCGCGCGCGAGACCTGGAACCGGCCGGGCAGTCCCGCCAACCCGATGAGCGAGACACAGCTCGAGCAGAAGTTCGTCGCGCTGGCGCAATCCGTTCTCTCCGCCGCGCAGATCGACGCGCTCGACGCCGCCATCGGGCGGCTCGATGCGCTCGCCGTGTCGGCTCTGCGGCCGCTGCTGACCCCGCAGTAGCGCATGTTCCGGCGAAGTGGACGCCGGTTCGCCGACAAGAACATGCGCCAAATAAGGAAAACTAGGGCATGTTCCGATTCCGAAGGAACGGAACATGCTCTAGCCGCCTCCGAAGGAGTTCGGACCACTGCGTGCGATAAGGAGACCGGACATGATGAGCGCCGCAGGTCGCATCGTATCGCGCCGCGCGCTCGTCACGGCGGCGGCCGCGGCGCTTGCCGGCTTGTCCGATGGCCGCGTCGCGCGATCAGCCGGCGCCTGGCCGGCGCGGCCGGTGAAGCTCGTCGTTCCGTTCGCACCGGGCGGCGCCGTCGACATCGTCGGCCGGCTGGTCGCGCGCTATCTGAGCAATGAAGCGGGTCAGCAGGTCTACGTCGAGAACAGGAGCGGCGCAGGCGGATCGCTCGGCACCGAGCTCGTCGTCAAGGCGCCACCCGACGGCCACACGCTGTTGCTCCATACCGTCTCGTCGGCGGTGATCAACGCCCTCACCTATGCCGACCTGCGGTTCGATCCGCGCAAGGATCTGACGCCGATCACGGAGATCGCGGCCGCGCCGACGCTGATCGTCATCAACGCCCAGGTCCCGGCGGCGACGCTCGGCCAATTCGTCGCGCTGGTGCGGCATAAGCCCGGCCAGTTCAAGTTCGGCTCGACCGGCGCCGGCAGCAGCGTCCACCTCGCGGGCCAGCTCTTCGCCACGCGCGAGCGGCTGGAGATGGTGCACGTGCCCTATCGGGGCGAAGGCGAGGCGATCAAGGATTTGGTTGCCGGGGTGACGCAGATGGAGACCGGCGTCGCCAGCGCATTCCTGCCCTTCATTCGCGCCGGTCAGCTCCGCGCCCTGTGCGTCAACGGCGACAAGCGCATTGCGCTGTTGCCGCAGGTGCCGACGGCCGCCGAGGCAGGACTCGCGGACTTCGACCTGCCGAACTGGTACGCGCTCTATGCCCCGCGCGGCCTGCCCGACGACATCACGCGACGGATCTCCGAATCCACCGGGAAGGTCCTTGCGCTGCCGGATGTGCGCACGCGCCTCGCCGAGCTCGGGCTCGAGGCCATCGGATCGAGCCCGGCCGAGATGGCGGCCTATCTGGATCGGCAGTTCGCGTTCTGGACGCCGGTGGTCAAGGCGTCCGGCGTCAAGCTGACGCGATGAGGGCTGACGGCCGACAGGGCGCGAGCGGCTACCACCCGCCGGGAAAGGCAGGTCGCCCGCGGCCGCAGTTACCGGCGCGTTAACGCACCGCCGACCCGCGCGGGGCCATGGTTCACGCAAAATCAACGCAGAAGATTAGGGTGTATTAAACACGTTGCGGTTACGGGTATTTCCCACAAACCTTCGCGCATGGCGCGAACTAGCCCGGTTTTGCATGCCCAAGCGGTTGCAGCCAACTCGTTGATCGCACTGCCCGTCGTTTGATCCTTGGTGTGGGGGAGCAGGTTGACCCGAGAATCGCGGCGGGAGCTGAGGAAGGCGAAGCGCACGCAGCGCCGCCAGGCGGCGTGGGTCGTGCTCGACGGCGGCGCGCGGCTGCCCTGCGTGTTGTGGGACATTTCCGAGGCGGGCGCGCGGATCGCGGCCGCCCGCGCGAGCGTGCTGCCCGACGTGTTCGGCCTCTTTCTCACCAAGGACGGCAAGGAGCGCCGCTTCTGCCGCGTTGCCTGGCGGCGCGGCGGCCAGCTCGGCGTGCAGTTCGTCGACGATGCGACCGCCAACATCGACCTCGACCCGCGGCCGGCCTGGATGCGGAGCCAGCCGGTCCCGGAGCTGCCGGCCGCGAGCCGTTCGGCGGAGCTCGCCGAGATCGACACCATCGCGCTGATGATGCCGGGCTACGGCGCGCAGCTCACGGCGGACAGCCAACCGCGCGCCTTTCGCTGGTCGTCGCTCGCCCGCATCATGGGGTTCGCGCTGCTCGCCGCGACCGCGCTGTTCGTGGTCGCCGGCATGCTCGACGAGACCGACTGGGCGGTTTCGCTGTGCACCAGCGCGGAGAACTTCTGCCACCATCCGGAGTTTACCGGCGCGGCTGCCGTCGCGATGCTCGCGATCTATCTCGCGATCAGCGGGATGGAGGATTAGCGCGCTCGCCTTCCCCGCCGGGCTATTGCGTTCCGGTCTCCGTGGGACGCTAATATGGCTCACGCCGCCGGCGCGCGGGCGGGTCCAACGGAAAGGAACGCCCATCTGGCGCTGCGGCGTCAACGACTGACCCAAGGATGGAGGAAGATCTTGCGCCTGACATTTGCCGCGATGGCTCTCGCCGTCGCATTCGCCTTTGCGGCCCCGGCCGGAGCGACCAGGATGGCGACGACGCCGACCGTCAATGCCCCGCACCCGGCGTCGATCATCGTCGCCCAGCGCTGCCGCTGCGTCGAGCGGCGCTGGAACGGCTCGTGCAAGCTGCGCGTCTGCCGCGACCACTGGTAGGCGGATGGACGATCAACGAGAGGCCGCCGCGAGGGCGGCCTCTTTTTCAAGGGCTACTGGTTCTGCGGCACGTAGGACCGCGGCAGCGGGCAGGCCTTGCCGCCGAGCTCCGCGCAGGCTTCCATCCTGTGCAGCGCCATGATGCCGACCAGCACGATGATGACGGCGCCGACGAGGGCGAGGAAGGTGCGGTTGCTCATGCGTATCGGTCGAACGCCGCACGCGTGAGGTTCGACGATTCGAAGAAAAGTCATTTACGCTTCACGCGGCGCGCACGGTCGCCAGGAACTTTTCCATCTCGCGCTTGAGGCGGCTGCTCTCGCCCGCAAGCGTGCGCGCCGAGGTGAGCATCTCGCTCGACGCGGTGCTGCTCTCGCCCGCCCCTTTGCTCACGTCGACGATGTTGACGGCGACCTGGCTCGTGCCCTGGGCGGCGTGCTGCACGTTGCGGCTGATCTCGCGCGTCGCGGCGCCCTGCTGCTCGATCGCGGCCGCGATCGCGCCGGCGATCTCGGAGATGCGGCCGATGGTGCCGCCGATCTCCTTGATCGCTACGACCGACGCGCCGGTCGCGGTCTGCATGCCGGAGATATGGGCGCTGATCTCGCTCGTGGCTTTTGCGGTCTGGCCGGCGAGCGCCTTGACCTCCTGCGCCACCACCGCAAAGCCGCGCCCGGCCTCGCCGGCGCGGGCCGCCTCGATCGTCGCATTGAGCGCAAGCAGGTTGGTCTGCTCCGCGATGGTGGTGATGAGGTTGACGACGTCGCCGATGCGCTCGGCCGCCTTCGCCAGATCCGCGATGCGCGCATCCGTATTGCCGGCCTGCGCCACCGCCTCGCCGGCGATGCGATTCGATTCCTGCACCTGGCGGCCGATCTCGGCGACCGATGCCAATAGCTCCTCGGAGGCGCCCGCGACCGACTGCACGTTGGCGGAGGCCTCCTCGGAGGCGGAGGCGACGATGTCGGAAAGCTGCCGGGTCTTCTCCGCCGTCCGGCTCATGGCGGTTGCGCTCGTCTCCAGGCCGTTCGCCGCCGCCGACACGGCGCCGACGATCTCGCCGACCGCAACCTCGAACTCGCCGGCGAGCCGGTGCATGTCGGCCTTGCGCTGCTCCGCCGCGCGGCCTGCGGCCTGCGCCTGCTCGGCGCGCAGGCGCTCGGCCTCGATCATGTTGTGGCGAAACACCTCGACCGCCTTCGCCATGGTGCCGAGCTCGTCGGCGCGGTGGCGGCCCGGGATCGCGACGTCGGTCGTGCCGCCCGACAGGCGGTTCATCGTTGCGGTCAGCGCCGCGACCGGGCGCGACAGGCCACGTCCGAGCAGGAACGCGCCGAGCCCGGCGAGCAGCAACACCGCCGCGGCGGCGATGAGCAGGTTGCGCAGCGCGCTCGACGTCGCGGCCTCGTACTCGGCCGTGTCCTTGACGAGCTCGAGCACCGCCACCGGCTCGCCGGCGAAGTTTCGGATCTGGCCGAGATAGACCGCGGCCGGATGGCCGTCGATCACGCCCTCGCGGCGCAGCGGCGCCCCGGCGAACACCGCCTTGATCTGGTCCGGCGTCGCGGTGGTCTTCTCCGCAAAGGTGCTCGCCAGCGTCTCGAACTTGTCGCCGTCGAAGGCATGGATCGCGATGTCGACGCCGAAGCGCTTCTTGATCCGCTCGGCGAATTCCTTGCCGACCTCCATGCCGACGTCGACCGCCGCGAGGCTCTTGCCGTTGCGCATGATCGGCGTTATGGCGAACACCGCGAGGGTCGTGCGCGCACGCTCGACGCCCGCGACCGGGATGCCCCTGGTGTTGGCGGTCACGATCGTCCGGCGGCGCGCCGAGACGTCGTCGCCGAACGCTTTGGGATCATGCACGCGCAGAAACAGCGTCGCGGGCGGCATGGTGATGTTGATGAACTGCGCGTCGTGCGCCTTGAGCGCCGTGAGCGGGCCGGAGAGCAGCGCGTAGAGGCCCTCGCGGTCGCCCTTGGCGACCAGGTCGCCGGTCGCCGACAACCCCGCGAGCGCGCTGCTCGCCATGCTCATGGCGCGCGCCTCGTAGTCGAGCGCCGCAGTGACGTTCTCGAACTGGATCTTGAGCTCCCGGTCGAGCGCCATGCGGGTCAGCGCCTGCTCCTGCATGACCGCGAACGCCGTCAGGATGGCGCAGGCGATCGCGACGGTCGCCGAGATTGCGAGCACGACGCGCGCCGAGATCGAGCGGAGCTTGAACATGGCCAGCATTGGTTCCGAGAAAAAGCGCAAGCGATTCGCGCGCGGGGGCCGGGTAACATAAGGTCATCGTCAGGTTAACTTGATGTGTCTGCGGGCGCGCGCCGTTGGTCGCGTTGCGAAATGGCGAAAGCCAATTAGGTATTTCTACCCAGAGGTGCGGGCGCGGCCGCGCAACGATGCGCCGGCGCGGCGAAGAGATTTGCGTCCCATGCGGTTTTCCGCGCCGCTGCGGCACCAGCATCTGCGCCGCTCGGCGCGGCGCGGCGCATCATCTGGATGCCGCCGTGTCCCGCCGGTAGGTAGTAGTGCGAATGGACTTCGGCAAAGCCGCGCGCATTCTCCGCAACCGGACCGGGGGGAGCGGTTTAGAGCAGCGCCATGGATTGGTTCATCCACCAACAGAATATCGAGCGCTACCGGCGCCTCCTCGTGCAGCCGGCCGATGAAGAGCAGCGTCTGCAGCTCCTCAAGCTGCTCGCCGAGGAAGAGGCGAAGGACCGCCAGCCGGTCCGCGGCAAGGCGAGCGACGCCGCCTGACGCCGACCGGCATCCCGACGCCGGATTTCCAGATCCAGATCAAGCCGATCCTCCCGCCGTGCGCATTGACATGCATCAAAGAGCCCGGCGTCGCGGCCCCGCAAGATCATTTGATGACTACGCTGATCTTTCGCTGTCCGCTCACCGGCTACAATGTGCAAGGCTGGGTCTCCGACGAGATCCGCGCGGAAGGGAGCACCCAGGAGATATTCGTGAGCCTCCGCTGCACCGCCTGTGGATTGACGCATCTCGTCAATCCGGCAAGCCGCGAGGTGCTCGGATCCGGGAAGGCGGCGACCCGATGATGCGGCTTTCGGGCGTGCTACCTGCCGCAGTTCCACATCGGCCCGATCGGCGTCTGCGTCCAGCACGGACCGAAGCCGCCGCCGTTCCAGCGCCCGCGGTAAAAACCCGGCCCGCCGTACCACCAGGTCGGCGGATGGGTAAAGTAATCCCGGCGCGGCGGCTCCAGCTCGGGTGGCACGTAGCCGGGCAGGAAGCCGTAGCCGTGCCAGCGGCGCACCACCTGATGCCCGATCGGGTGCTTGTGCTTTGCGGGCGTGGGCGTCGGCGCGGGAGCGCCCGTCTGGGTCGTCTCGGCGGCGCGCGCCGGCAGCGCCAGCGCGGCGGCGAGCGCGAGAAAGCAGGCGGCCCGTCGCCGCGAACCGCCGTGGCGCGCGACCGCACTCAATGGGCGAGCGCCGCGACGCGCGCGGGTTTCGCCGGCGCGGTTGCGGTGTCCGTGGCCAGCAACGCGCGGCCCTTCGCCGTGAGCATCACCCGCGAGGTGTTGCGCGTCGCGCCGCCCGTAAACGCGACGAGGCCGTCGAGGATCGCATCTTCCCAGATCGACAGGCGCGGGCAGGTGCTGCGCCAGGCGTCCATCGCCTGCGCGTAGGTGCGCGGGCTCTCCGCGATCCAGGCGAGGAACTGCAGCGTCAGAGCGTGGGCGGGATCGGGCATTGGGTGGACTCGCGAGTAGCGAATGGCGAATAGTGCGACGCGAATGTAGTCTAACTATTCGCTATTCGCCACTCGCCATTCGCCCATCTGCCATGACCAATGCATTCCGTTTCCATTCCGTCGGCGGCCCCGAGGTGCTCCGCCTCGAAGAGATCGACGTCGGCGCGCCCGGGCCGCACGAGGTGCGCATCCGCAACACGGCAGTGGCGGTGAATTTTCGCGACGTCCTGGTGCGACGCGGCGCCCATCGGCTCACGCTGCCGTCGGGCATCGGGATCGAAAGCGCGGGCGTGATCGAGGCGGTCGGCGCCGAGGTCGCTGATCTCGCGGTGGGCCAGCGCGTCGCCTGCGTCGCCGGGCCGGACTGCGCCTATGCGGAGCGGCGCCTCGCCCCCGCCTGGCGCACCGTGCCGCTGCCCGACGCGATCGATGCGCGCACCGCCGCCGCCATGATGATCCGCGGCATGACGGCGCGTTACCTGCTGCACGAGACCTATCGCGTGGAGCCGGGCGACACCATCCTGGTGCATGCGGCGGCGGGCGGGGTCGGCCTCATCATGTGCCAGTGGGCAAAACACCTGGGCGCGACCGTGATCGGGACCGTCGGCAGCATCGAGAAGGCGGCGGTCGCCCGCGCACACGGCTGCGACCACGCGATCGTGCTCGATGCGGAGGGCAAGACCGACTTCGCCGCGGAAGTGCGCGCCCGCACCGGCGGGCGCGGCGTGCCGGCGGTCTATGACTCGATCGGCCGCGCGACGTTTGCGGGTTCGCTCGGTTGCCTCGCCCGGCGTGGCGTGCTCGCCTCGTTCGGCGAGGCCTCGGGCGACCCCGACCCGATCGCGCCGCGGGCGCTCGGCGCGCTCGGCTCGGTCTACCTGACGCATCCGAGCCTTCCCGACTACACGGCGACGCGCGCCGAACTCATCGCCAACGCGAACCACCTGTTCGCCATGGTGACGAGCGGAAAAATCACGATCGCGATCAGCGCCGAGTATCCGCTGCACGATGCCGCCCGCGCGCACGCCGACCTCGAGGCGCGCCGCACCACCGGCTCGATCGTGCTCAGCGTGTGAAACGCCGGCGCCGTGGGTGAGAGGGCGGCGCCGTCTTGACCTTGCCGCAAATTTGCGCGTTGCTATGCGGGTGGGGGCTCCCCGCACATTTCGCGCGACGAGGAGGCAACGTGACCAGCATGCTGCGCAAGAGCCTGATATTCACCCTGGTGTTCGCGGCGCTCGCCCTTGGCGGCGGGCGCGCATTCGCGCTGTCGTTCGACGACATTTCCGGCAAATGGTGCGGCAGCGTGAGCAGCTACACGTTCACGCCGTCGACGCTGATCGTCGTTCTCTACGCCGACCACTCACGGCTCGAATACCCGGTCGACAGCTACCAGTACGAGAGCGACGCCATCACGGTGAACTGGCAGCGCAACGGCGACAAGCTGTTCACCAAGTTCAGCGAGTTCAATGTCGACGACCACACCATGGTGCAGCTGCGCAACGACGCCGGCCCGCGCCGCGAATTCAGGAAGTGCTCGGAGTGACCTTCACCCTCTCCCCGTCGGGGAGAGGGTGGCGAGCGAAGCGAGCCGGGTGAGGGTCGCTCGCACTATCGATGGTCATAGCGCCCCTCACCCCAACCCTCTCCCCTTCGGGGAGAGGGGGCGCACAGAGTTCGCGGCAACCTCTCCCCTTTCACTTCTTCCCCAGCCCCATCAACTCGAGCACGGCGCGGCCGAGCAGGCCGTAGGGGCTCGCCATGGTCTCGGGGATTTCGAAGTGGTTGTAGCCCTCGCCGACGATCAGCTTCACGTCCTTGCCGGCGGTCTCGAGCGCGGCGGCGAACGCGCGGGTCTGGCGCTGGAATTCGGGCGTCTCGTAGGTGCCGTGCGCGAGCACGACCGGACAGTTGATGCGGTCGAGATGGCGCTGGGTTGACAGCTCCTCCTCCATGGCGTCGGTGAATTTCACGTAGGCACCGCGCTTGGAGAGCCGCACCGGCTTCAAGTCGTACATGCCGGAGGAGAGCAGCGCGCCCTTCACGAGGTCGGGCGGCAGGCCGAAGTCCTTTTGCCAGTCGGTGATCAGCACGACGCCGCCGAGATGGGAGCCGGACGAGCGGCCCGCGACATAGAGGCGGTGCGGGTCGCCGCCGAAGCTTTGCGCATTTTCGTGGACCCAGGCGACGCCGCGGCGAACCTGCTCGACCATGGGAAACAGGCTGCCGCCCGCCTCGATCACGTTGATGAAGTCGAGCACCGCGTAGTGCGCGCCGGCGTTGACCAAGAGGTCGGCGGCTTCCGCATTGTCGGCGGCGCTGCCGGCGCGCCATGCCCCGCCGTGGATGAACACCATCACGGGGGCGTTCGGCATCTGGGTCGTATAAAGGTCGAGCATCTCGTGCCGGGTTTCGCCATAGGCGAGGCGCTGCGGCTTGAGACGGGCGCGCACCTCGGCGCTGTTGACGGTGCGACGCCTGGCGACCTGTTCGGAATTGGGCGCATAGACCGCCTGGTCGTAGGCGTCGTCGAGCTCCTTCTGGTCCATGTCGAGCCAGACGCGCGGGCCCTTCTGGCGTGCCGTCGCACTGCTTGCTGTCATCCGGTCACTCCAAAAAATCGAGACCCGGCTTGCGGGAGCGATAATCACCGCGCGCGTCATTCCGATCCGGCGGGCGGTCCCCGCCTGCGCGGGGACAAGCGTCACCCACCTGCGCTACTGGCCGCAAGCCTCGTGCAGGCCCTTCTGGGCGAGACTGAGCTGCTCGTTCACCACCTTGAGCAGATCTGCCATCGAGTCGCCCTGGCCCGCGCAGTCATTGGCGAGCGCCTGCACGAACTTGTAAAAGCCGACCAGCTCGCCGCCGACCGCGCAGAAGCGCTTGCGGATCGCGTCCTTGCTCTGCTCGGTGGCGCCGCCCGGCAGCGCCTTGAACTCGGTGAGGATCGACTGCACCCGCGTGTTGGCATCGGCAAACAGGTTGTCATACGCCGAGCCGATCTTGTCGCACGCGATCGACGCGGCGGAGGCGGTCGACAGCGAAAGCATCAACAGGCCCGCGACCGCGAAGGTCGCGCGGGCGATTGGCAGGCAGGCGCGTGGCATGGTGTCTCCCCTCAATCGCAGTGACGGCCGCATCATATACCCAAAACCGACGCCGCCGCCTCACCCCAGGTTCAGTTCCTTGAAAAAATCATTGCCCTTGTCGTCGATGACCGTGAAGGCGGGGAAGTTCTCGACCTCGATGCGCCAGATCGCCTCCATGCCCAGTTCGGAATATTCCACCACCTCGACTTTTTTTATGCAGTGCTCGGCGAGGTTCGCGGCCGTGCCGCCGATCGAGGCGAGGTAGAAGCCGCCGTGCTTCTTGCACGCCTCGCGCACCGCCGGCGAGCGGTTGCCCTTGGCGACCGAGATGAGCGAGCCGCCGGCCGCCTGGAAGGCGTCGACGAAACTGTCCATCCGCCCCGCCGTGGTCGGACCGAAGGCGCCTGACGCATAGCCCTGCGGGGTCTTCGCCGGACCCGCATAGTAGATCGGATGGTTCTTGAAATAGTCGGGCAGCCCCTGCCCGCCTTCCAGCCGCTCGCGCAGCTTGGCATGGGCGAGGTCGCGCGCGACGATCATCGGGCCGGTGAGCGAGAGGCGCGTCTTGATCGGGTGCCTGGCGAGCTGCGCCAGGATTTCCGGCATCGGCTTGCGCAGGTCGACCGCCACCACCTCGCCGCCGAGCGTCGCTTCGTCGACGTCGGGCAGATACTGCGCCGGGTGATGCTCGAGCTCCTCGAGAAAGACGCCGTCGCGGGTGATCTTGCCGAGCGCCTGGCGGTCGGCCGAGCAGGAGACGCCGAGCCCGATCGGCAACGACGCGCCGTGGCGCGGCAGGCGGATCACCCGCACGTCGTGACAAAAATACTTTCCGCCGAACTGCGCCCCGACGCCGAGCGCCTGGGTCATACGGTGGATCTCGCGCTCCATCTCGAGGTCGCGGAAGGCGTGGCCGTCGGCCGAGCCCTGGGTGGGCAACTCGTCGTAGTAGTGGCAGGAGGCGAGCTTGACGGTCTTCATCGTCATTTCGGCGCTGGTGCCGCCGATGACGATGGCGAGATGGTAGGGCGGGCACGCCGCGGTGCCGAGCGTCAACACCTTCTCCTTGAGGAACGCCAGCATGCGGTCGCGCGTGAGGATCGACGGCGTCGCCTGGAAAAGGAACGACTTGTTCGCCGAGCCGCCGCCCTTGGCGATGAACAGAAACTTATAGGCGGACTCGTTCTCCGGGCCGTCCGCATAGATCTCGACCTGCGCCGGCAGATTGCTCTTGGTGTTGGTCTCCTCGAACATCGAGAGCGGCGCGAGCTGCGAGTAGCGCAGGTTCTTCTTGAGATACGCATCGCGCGCGCCCTGCGCGAGCGCCGCCTCGTCGTCGCCCTCGGTCCAGATCAGCCGGCCCTTCTTGCCCATGATGATGGCGGTGCCGGTGTCCTGGCACATGGGCAGCACGCCGCCCGCCGCGATATTGGCGTTCTTCAAGAAATCGTAGGCGACGAACTTGTCGTTATCCGAGGCCTCGCGATCCGCGAGGATGGCGGCAAGCTGCTTCAAGTGCCCGGGCCGCAGCAGATGGTTGATGTCGATGAAGGCCGCCTCGGCGAGGATGCGCAGCGCGTCGCGGTCGACCACGACCACGTCTCTCCCCATCATCTTCTCGACCCGCACGCCGTCCGCGGCGAGCTTGCGGTACGAGGTGGGGTCCTTGCCGAGCGGAAACAGCGGGGTGTGCCGGTAGGGCGGAACGATCTCGACGGGCGCGTTCATGGCGGATCCTGTGCGGCGGCAGGGAGTTGCGCCGTTTTAGGCAGTTTACCGGCGCTTTGAAAGCGACAAAATGGAACAAGACCGGGCGCCGTTGCGTCAATAAACGACGGACCATGTCGTGCGCAGCCCGGATGGAGCGAAAACATGAGCAAGCTCGGAATCGTCGGCGTCGGTGCGGTCGGCTGCGCTTGCGCGATGGCCTGCGTGAACCGCGGCAGCGCGCGCGAGGTCGTGCTGGTCGACCGCACGCGCAAGCGCGCCGAGGCGGTCGCAACCGACCTGCGCTACGGCACGACGTTCACCCCGACGGTCGCGCTCGCCGACGGCGACTACGGCGATCTTGCCGGCGCCGGCGTCGTGATGATCACGGCCGGCGTCAATGAGAAGACCGGCGGCGCGACCGACCGCAGCGACCCGCAGGGGCGGCTGCGGCTGCTCGACAAGAACGCCGCGATCTACCGCGACATCGTCCCGCGCGTCGCCCGCGCGGCGCCGCAGGCCGTGATCCTGGTCGTCACCGACCCGCCCGATCCGCTCGCCGACGTCGCGCGCGACTGCGCCCGGCATGACCGGGTGCTGAGCACCGGGACGCTGCTCGACAGCCAGCGCTTCCGCGTGCATCTCGCGCGCCATTTCGCCGTCGATGCCGCAACCGTCGAGGCCCAGGTGATCGGCGACCACGGCACCGCGCAGGTCTTTCTGTGGTCGTCGGCGCGCATCGGCGGGGTGCCGGTGGAGAAGCTCGTCGCGACGCGAGGCCAGGATTACGCGGCGCTGCGAAAACAGCTCGAAGCGGACGTGCGCTACGCCAACATCACGATCATCGAGGGCAACAATGCGAGCCAGTTCGGCATCGGCATCGTCTCGGCCCGCATCGCCGAGATGGTCTTGCGCGACGAGCGCGCCGTGGTGCCGATCGGCAGCTACCAGAAGCTTTTCGGCGTGACGCTGTCGCTGCCGAGCGTGATCGGCCGCAATGGCGTCGCCGAGGTCTTGATGCCGGAGATGACGGCCGCGGAGCGCCAGGGATTGGAGAAGAGCGCCGAGACGCTGCGCAATGCGCTGCAGCGCGTGCAGCAGGAAGCGGCGTAGCGGCGGTCGCACCCCCACTCCTCCTCATCCTGAGGGGCCCGCCTTCGCCAAGGCTTCGGCGGGCGTCTCGACTTGTCCGCCGTAGCCCGAAGGGCGAAGGCGGAAGGATGGGCCGCGGGCGCAAGCGGCGCCGCTTGCGCGCGTTGCCCATGGTTCGAGACGCCGCGCTGACGCGCGGCTCCTCACCATGAGGAGAACGTTGGGGCGCGCGGCCTAACTCTACCCGTCCAGCTCCTTGTAGTGCCGGAAGATGCCCATCTCGTTGAAGGGGATGCGCCGCCCGCTTGCAAGGTAGGCGGCGATGTGCCGGCGCTTGGCGACGCGGTCGTGCACGTCGACCACGCGCGGCGCTTTCTTCTCCAGCCGCTTCATCATCTGCGGAAAGGCATAGCGCAGGCCTTCGACGATCTGGAACAGCGATAGATCCGGATAGCTCAGGCGGCGGCCGAGCAGGAACGGCCCGCCGCTCCGCGCGATCACGTCGTCGAAGTAGCCTAAAGTTTTCGGCGCGCGGCGTTGGCGGAAATCCGCCGCACGCTGCTTCGCCTCCTTCTTCTGGTCCTCGTAATAGAGGCCCGACGCGATCGGATGATGGGTGTCATGGACCTCGACAACGAAGTCCGCGATGGTGAGCTGCAGCTGATGCGACCACAGGCGGCCGGCTTCCGGCTTCGGCGCAAGATCGTGGCGTGCGCCGAGATAAAACAAGATGTTCGCGGTCTGCGCGATCATGAGCTTGCCGGCCTTGAGGAAGGGCGGCGCGAACGGCGGATGATCGAGCCGCGCGCTGCGCATCAGCGCCATCATCTTGTCCACGCCGCTGCCACGGCGTGCCACATCGACATAATCGGCGCCCGCCTCCTCGAGCGCGAGGCGGACGAACTCGCCGCGCCCCTGGATCTCGGGCCAGTAATAGAGCTCGTAGCGCATGGGCCGCCTCGTCGCTGTCCGCCGCTGCCAGCTTCCGCCCGCCGGCGCATGAGATCAAGCGGCAAGGTCTGGCGTCATGGTCAGGCGTAACGGCGCCATGCAGGCGCGCCGCGCGGGGTATACGGATTTGGTTGCCCTCCCGGCGCCGCCGCATGCTACCAAGCCGCCTCGCGCCCTGCCTCCAGGAGACGATGTCCTTGACCGCATCCGGCAGCATCGAGCGCCGCGCTGCGGTCCGGCCGAAGCCGGAGCGGCGCGAGCACATCCCGCTCGGCATCTTCTACATGATCAGCGCGACCGCGGTGTTCGCCGCGTCGAGCGCGATCTCGAAGCTCCTGGTCGTCACCTATCCGGTCGGCGAGGTCCTGTTCGCGCGCAACATCGTCGGCATCGTGCTGGTCGGCGCCTTCATCCTCCCGCGTTTCGGCCTCATGGTGTTCGAGACGCGCAAGCTGTCCTCGCACGCGGTGCGCAGCGTGTCGCAATGCTGCTCGCAGACCTTCATCCTGCTTGCCTTTAGCATGATGCCGCTCGCCGGCGCGGTGGCGATCAACTTCTCGGCGCCGCTGTTCGCCACCCTGGTCGCCGCGGTCCTGTTCAAGGAATACGTCGGGCCGGCGCGCTGGCTCGCGCTCCTGGTCGGCTTCCTCGGCGTGCTCATGGTGACGCATCCGGGCGCCGGCACGTTCCAGCTCGGCTCGCTGTTCGCGCTCGGCAACGCCATTCTCTACGGCTCGGTCACGGTCGGGGTGCGGCGCATGACGGCGACCGAATCGACCGAGACGCTCACCATGTACCAGCTCGTTTTCCTCACCTGCTTCTTCGCGTTGTCGCTGCCGTTCGCCTGCGTCATGCCGAGCTGGAGCGATGCCGGCATGATGTTCATCAACGGCGTCGCCAACGCGCTCGGCCAGTACTGGTGGACACGCTCGTTGCACCTCGCGCCGACCTCGGCGGTGGTGCCGTTCAACTATTTCTCGCTCGTGTGGGCGATGATCCTCGGCCTGTTGATTTGGGGCGACGTGCCGACGCTGCCGCTGCTCGCCGGCTCGGCGATCGTGGTCGGATCGGGGCTCTTTCTCTTGTGGAGCGAGACGACGGGGAGACGAAGGCGAGTGGCGAATAGGAAGTAGCGAATGGCGAATAGCGAGTAGTTGAAACGCCCCTTTCTATTCGCTACTCGCTACTCGCCATTCGTCACAAAAATCCGGAGGAAAATCTCATGAGCTTGCAAGTGCGCCGCATCGTCACCGGGCACGACGACAAGGGCAATGCGATCGTCAAGATCGACGAAATTACCAAGAACGTCGCCTCCGCCCGGCCGGGCGCGCAGTCATCGGTGATCTGGACGACCAGCGGATGGCCGATCGACAACGACGGCGACGAGGATCCGTCCGGGCAGAAGATCGGGCTGACCATCGACAACGGCACGGTGTTTCGCGTGCTGCGGCTCGAGCCCGGCAACATCCCGCGCGTGCACCGCACCGACTCGATTGACTACGCGGTCGTCATGGCGGGAGAGATCGACATGGAGCTCGACAACGGGGTCAGCGTGCATCTCAAAGCCGGCGGCACGCTGGTGCAGCGCGGCACCGTCCACAACTGGGCGAACCGCGGCACCGAGCCCTGCG